>Ga0222714_10000099_pt1 | contig 103208 bp, 85 predicted proteins | sample C33_3DmetaG_FD_165048 | JGI IMG/M metagenome (GOLD analysis project Ga0222714, IMG submission 165048) | Estuarine water microbial communities from San Francisco Bay, California, United States - C33_3D | ecosystem: Environmental > Aquatic > Marine > Unclassified | place: USA: California...
CTAATTCATTGTTCTTTTTTGTGTTTTTCATTTTGTTTTTTTTTTGATTTTATTTTTGTTTATTTAGTTTTTATTGGGCAAAAAAAAGAGGACTAATAAGTCCTCAATTAAAATATTATTCAGCTTTATGAATTTCAGGTTCAGGAAAATCATTTTCTGATAATGGTGGTGGGGTTGTTAAAACCCTTATTGCCTTTGAAATGACTTCTGATTCTTCCATTCCGTAAGCTCCTCTTCTGTGTCCTGAGCGTGTTGCATGTATTACACAATATAATGCTTGTTCCTGAGTCATTTGGTCAACAAACTTACTCAAATCTTCATTTGAATAATAATTGATAATTTCAAATAGTGTCCCTGCAGGTTGTTGTTCTTGATTTTGTTCTTGAGTATCCTCCATAATCGGTTTTCTTTGATATTTATAATATATATAACAAAAAGGACAAAAAAATCAAGTATGCCTGAATATATTTTAAGTGAAGATTTGGCCGTTTGGTTTGGTAAAAAAAAGAAACCAAAAGGTAGTAAACAACCTAAAGGGCCATGGGTAGACATTTGTAGAAAAGACAAGGATGGTAAACACCCCCCTTGTGGTAGGTCAGACGCTGATAAAGGTGCATATCCTAAATGTAGAGCTGCGGGTGTTGCGGGTAAAATGTCTGCTGCGGAAAAAAAGAGCGCATGTGCACAAAAAAGAAGAGCCGAAAAGAAAGATACTCAAACAGGTAAAGGTCAAAAACCTATAATGACATCACATAAGAAAAAAACAAAAAAAGAATCCACAGAACAATTGGTTAATTTGGTATTAGAAAAATTTAAAGTATCACCTGACGAATACCAAAAGTTATATGAAGATGACACCTATCTATTGGTTGCACCATTAACACACAACGCTTCTTGTAAGTATGGTGCAGGAACAAAGTGGTGTACAACAAATAGAGATAGTGATGAGATGTTTGATGAACATAATATTGCTGGTGTATTAGGATATCTAATCATTAAGGACAAAGATTTAGCTGAAAGATTAGAAAATACCAAATTCGGTTTATATCGTGGTTGGAGTGAAGACCACAATAGACTACTAGTTTATGATGAATTAAATAATGAAAATTTGGATGGTGTTCGTTGGTTATTTAATGAATTTGAAAAGGTGGATAAAGAAATGGATTTATATAAGTTAATGAAACTATATAATGAATATTATGATTATATGGATAAACCCTCAAAAAGAATTATGAAAAATTTAAAAGAATCAATTAAAACGGTTTTATCTTCTTATGTTGATACAAAACAAAACATATCTGAAGAATTACAATATCACATAAAGAACAATATCCCCGTGTCAGAGAACATATACAGAGTGGGTAGTGAAAAGTATTTTGAAATAATAAAAGAAGCTAGAAAGTTAAGAAATGAAGGTCACTACTTTAACGAAGAAGATAATGAAGTATTAGATTCAGATTTGGGTAAGTTTTTTATCTATGAGGGTGAAAGATTACCATTGGATTTCCCTATGATTAATGAAGCGGAATATCAGGGTAAAAAAGTTGAATTAGGTAAACCAAAAAAGGGGGGGTCTAAAAAATGGTATGTTTATGTTAGAAACCCTAAAACAGGTAAGATTGTTAAAGTATCTTACGGTTCACCTGTTATGACTGCCAAATGGAACGACCCAGGTGCTAGAGCATCGTTTGCTGCAAGACATCAGTGTGAAAAGAAGAAAGACAGAACCAAAGCAGGTTATTGGGCGTGTAGAGCACATAAAGATTTTGGGAACAATGTTCCAGGAAGATATTGGTAATGGTATACAATCAACAAGATTTAGGTAAGAATAAATTCAGAAGAGTTTTCACCGAAAATGTGGATTCTGAAGAGTTGGTATGGCACCGTGACCGTGAAGACCGTGAGGTTTTTGTGGAATCAAGTAATGGTTGGATGTTACAAATGGACAATGAACTACCTCAGGTCTTGCAGGAGGGACAGAAATACTTTATACCTAAAGAGACCTATCACAGAATTTTTAAAGGGACTGGTGACCTTAAAATCGTTATTGACGAGAGTATTGGTAAAATACGCATACCTAAGGTTGTAAAAGAGAACATTAAAAAGGGTTTGTGGTATCTAAAAAAGAGTGGTAAAAAGTCTAATGTATTTGAATCAATTTACAAATCAGATTCTGTTAGTTTAAAAACAATATTAGAGTTTAAAAAGTTTTTTGATTCTCACTCAAAAAACGTAACATTAAATGAAACTTTTAAAGGTGAACCACAAAAAGATGACAATTATATACAATGGCTGTTGAGGGGTGGTAATGCCGGTTACAATTGGGTTATTAGGGAAACAAAAAAGAGGGTCTAAACCCTCTCTTTTTCTTTTTTCTTAATTTTGACTGAAAACCCATCTTCAGTAAACATCTGTGGGTAGTCAAGATAGAAATAATCAATAGCTCTTTCAGCATCGACAGCTTGAGTTTCCATAATTATTTCATCATCTTTTGAAAGTTGATAGGTAACGTGTGACATCTTTTTTTGTTTTTAGGGTACAAATATATGTTTTATTTTTTACCTGAACAATATTTTCCCGAACATTTTTTCTTTCCGTCTAAACCTGGCATTTTTCCTTTACACACTTGTACTGCATATCCATTAGCATATGCTGAGGGATAAACTTCAAACTTAGCCTTAGCTGCTGATTTTCCTCTAGCACAAAGTGTTGTGTCTTTCTTTTTTTTCTTTTTCTTTTCGTCAATGACTCTTCTTATAATTTGTTCAAGTAATTTTCTTTCTTCAATCATATTAACATCATCAATATTCATTGATAATTCCATACCATCTTTTTTAGTTTCATTCATCATAAAATCAAAAACTTGGTCTAAATTATTTTTTGATTCAGCAATGTGGTCTTGAGCCCAATCATGACCATTGGTTAAAATTGATTCAACCATATCTTGGTCTAAATCTAGTAACAAATCACATTGTCTTCTCATTTGTTCTAGATTACTAAAAAACATGTATCTTTCGCCTTTCATTATTTCTTATTTACGATTTGGAATTTTAATGTTCTCTTATAAGTATCTATGTTTCTATCTGTGAGCACTTTCATATCAACAAAATATTCATTTGGTATTTTGTCTCGAGTGTCAAACACAAAATAATACCCATCTGGTGTTCTGTTAATTTGTGTCCAATCTTGAACTTGTACCTCAGTGGTACCCTCCATAACATATATTCTATAAAACGCTTGAATATCATTAACAACTTCGGAAACAGAATAAGCTTTCTTAATATAAACGCTAACATTTCTAACGTCAGTATTTAATATTTTCTCATCTTGTTTTATGCCACTATACTCAAACCCATAAATTTTTGGTTGCTCAGTTCGAGTACCAATTTGGTAATAACCATCCGCAGATTTTAAAACAAACTCATTTTCAACATCTGATATATCTGAATTGTTAACTGTTAAATCATACCACTTATCATAGTAGAAACAAGGTACTGTAGTTGCGGTTAACCCAGATACTTGAACTTTATAAACACCTTCAGTCACTAAACATGATGTTAGTCCCGTAAAGTTTGAAATTGCATCACCATTACCATCTAATATGTCTACTGTTGGTGGTGTGTCAAAATTAAATGGGTTACCATTATTGTAAGCGTATAGATATAGATAATTTGTATTTCCTTGATAGAATACATTTCTATCATCTAAAATTAAATCATCATAATTAGTTTCTAAATATGGCTCATAAAAAGTTTGAGTGTGAGGTGAAAAGAACCCTACAGAATAATTCTCAGTTAATCCACTAATATTTTCAACTTGTGGTAAATAAGCAATCCCATAACCCGTTCTACCTGTTGTTCCTCCTGATAATATAGAATTAATTTCATCAGTCATATCAAACTCGATATCCTCATCACCAAATTCAAAATGTTGAGTATCTAATATTGTGATGGCCGAGTAATTACAACCTGTAAGGCCTGTTAATGAATTAGTATTATCATAAATTCCTGAAACCGACCAATCACCAATTGTTGTTGTTTGAAACCAATTCGAAGGTCTATCTGAAAAACTTCTATCAGTAGATAATGAATCAGGAATACTCATACTATTAGATGCATTTAATGCCCTTGAATTGTTATAGTAATCGTATCCAACACCAGAATCCCATGTTTGAATGTTTCCTGTATCACCTGAAACTCTTGGTATTTTAAATAAAACTAAATCAAATGATGTTGCTCTTCTTCTACCTTGAGAGGTTTTACTATTTAATAATTCTGTGTCAAACGATGATGTGTTTGTCATTCTTAAAGTGTGAGTTATACCCGTTAGAGTACAACCTGTGGAAATTACACCATTATCAAATTTTGTTTGTAGTAGATTTAAATCTAAATCGAATATGTATCGGCTATATCCTTTAGGTGCAATTACATCATCAACTCTACCATAAAAAAGCTCAACCACAGGGTTTCTTGCTGTGTTTGTGTATGAGTTGTAAATTAGTGTATTACTTTTATTAAAATACGATTTATGAATTGACATTTGTTCCTTTTATCTAATAAATATCAATTAATCTTAATATTGCCATTTAATATTTTTTGTTGAGCATTTAGTATCTCGTTAAGAATATCTTGAGCAGTTGTACCATCTTGTGATGTTGGTACAGGAGGTAGACCAGGATATGGATGTACGTGAGTGATTAAAAATTTAACTATTAAATTTAATAACTCCATCAGTTCCTCACCTCTAACTAAAGATGATGTGTTAGGGTCGATATCATTTAATATTTTATCTTGAGATATTCCGTATATATCAAAATCGGAAAAATCAATTTGTGATTTACCAGTTCCTGTTCCAAGAACGTTGTTACTTAGTAGATATAATTTTTTACCACCCATTAATGCCACAGATTCATCAACGGTATTGATTTCTTCTTTTCTATATGAGTCATCTTTTAATTTGAAAGGTACACTATCATCACCTTTTATATTATAAACCAAACTATAACCCGGTGTAATATCTAATTCATTTAACCTTACTTTATTTAAAATAGACCCAACATTTTTTGTAGTATTAATATCACTCGTTGTGTCAATATTAGAAATGTATGACAATAAAGATGATTTAGGTCTAAAGTAATATGGAAATTGTGCACCGGCACTTAATTGTGTGTCAGGAGCGAAAACACCTGATAAGGTGCCTGCATGAAACTCTTTAATAAAATCATTTATAAATGTGATTACTTGGTCCGAAGATTTATTATCAAACGGTAAAATTACTATAGATGTTGATATTGAATTACTTAACACAGTATCTATATCAAAATTGGCTGTATTTGTTTGTGGAACTTCACTAGGTAATCTATATAATGTTACATCCCCTCTAAAGTTATTTTGAGTATTTTCAGGATTATAGATATTATACTCAATTAAATATTTTATAAAAGTATCATCTTTTATAAGTCTTTTTCTATTCTGTTTATCCCCTAGTGTTTTTGTAAAATCAAAATTTGAAAGTTGTAAGAACGCTCTTTTTCCATTGGCGTCGGGCATATTTGGTGGATTCAGTGCTTTATATTTTCCTGCCCTGATTAACACTTCATTATCTTTTACAATAATGTCAGCACTCCCTCTACCCAAAATAGAATTATCACCTGGCTCTGGAAATATTCCTTTTGTTTTGTCATTAGTGTATCCTAAATTTCTTTTATTCTCATTATTACCACTAATAATACCTTTAGAATATTGAATTGCCTCAAATAAGTCTTTTGATGCTTGAGTTGATAAATTAACTTTAATATTTTTAGGTCTTGGTAATCTTGACCCTGAGTCTAAATGTGTTTTAGATATTTCATGGTCCTCAAAGTTTATGTTTACGGGTGTTGAAAGTGGCCCACATACATAGAATTTATTTTTAGATGTTCTTGCGGACCTATATTGAAAAAATAAATTTACATATTCATCTATTTTTGGTACGGTATTAATATAATACGGTAAAAGAGGTATAAAAACAAAAGGGTCTATATATGACCAGGGACCATTTTCATCGGGGGTTGGGCTATTTTCCTTAAACCCTTTTGAGGATTTAATAAGTTCTTGTTCAACATCATTCGCAGGTTTAACTCTAATTCTACCGAGCATTAACGGGTCTTGGTTGTCTATAACCCTACCTTCAAAAAATACTTGAGTATTTAATATGTTATCAATAATACCCATTATTTATTGTTCCTTTTTTGGTATTCCTCTAATAATTTATTGTAAGCTCTTTCTAAACCATCTAAGTGGTATGTTAATTTTACAATATCTTCTTTTGTTCTTTCAAAATCAATATTAATAAAATCCATGGCATCTTTTAAATCCTGATTAGTACTATTTTTATAGTCTAACAATACGGTTTTTATTTTATTCTCGTCCATAATTACATTGATTTACCCCAACCTTTTGCGGGTACTGTTAATCCTGCTGGTGTTATTGTTAATGGTGGGATGAATATTTCAGATTTTCCATTTTCCGTTTGTTCTTGATTCATACCTTTAACCATATTTAAAACTCCCATATTCATTAAATTAGGTGAACCATCAGGTAAGTCACCAGTTGGTAATCCTGATTTTTGTAAATTTTCAACAATATTTGAAAATGCTCGTATATCTGAAACCCCCGGTAATAAAGCACTTCCAGCTAATAAAGGTAATGGTATACCTATACCAGGTAAGCCTAAAGATTGTAATCCTAAATTTAATAATTTGAGTATTTCATCCACAATACTTTTACATTTTCGATAATCCAAAAATCCTGTACCTAAGAGATAAAGTGCATATATTATTGAGCTATACATTTTAACTCTTTTATTAGCCGCTTCAGTTGTAATTCTTCTAAGTATATCACCAACAAGTCGTTTTATATTTTTCTTTATTAAATCAAATAACTCTTCAATGTAAATGGATAAAGTTCTACTCATTAAGTTAACGACAAACCTTTTAAATTTACTTAAAAATGTTTTAAGACTGTCAATACCATCACCAATTAAAACACCTAAAGCTTTTGCTGCTACCATTATACCAAATACAGTTTTTGGTGATAAAATAGTAGACATTAATGCTCTAGGTAATTCTTTAATAAAATCTACTTTTAAAGTTGCATTTATATTAAAGTTTGGTAATGTTAAAGTTTTCCAATCTTTACTATTTGCAGTACTATCTAAAGTGTCTTCTAAATATTTTATTTTTTTAGCGTCCGAAGTTTCTCCTTGAATTTTTTTAATTGCTTCGGTAAGACCAACAACATCTACGGGTAATTTCACATTATCACAATCTTCAAATTCAACCACACCCTGTTTTATATTATCAAGTTGAGCGTCGATATTTCTTAAATCTAAAGGTGTCATTTCAAAAAATGATTGGTCTAATAAGTCTAAGTCTGATAGTTTTGCATTACCACTAACAGCAATTTCTTGTGTATCATCAAAACATAATCCCATAATTCGGGTCAGTATTTTTTGCCATTGTGCAACATCTATCTGTTTACCATCTGACCTTTGTCCTGAAATATCAAACATAGCAAATAAACTTTGGAATACGTTTGTTATTAACACATCAAAGTTTAATATGTCAATAGATTGATAATAATCCATTAAAAAATCTGATATTCTTTTTACTCCGTTAGTTTGTTTAACTAACGTAACTTTTAAAAAGTTACCTATATTACCATTATCATCTTGTTTTGTGTATTCAAAATCAAATATTCCTGTGTTTGATGCACCTATATAATCACTACCCGTATCACTTTTAAAACTAACACCCTCATCTTGAATACGACCATATATTGCCCTATTCATTGAAAAGGGTATTGTACCTGGGTTTGTTGATACCTTCTCATATAATAAACCAACAGGTTCATCATCAGGACTATTTTTTAATTGGTCAAATAAATCAATAGATTCGACTTTAATGTATAATGGTTGATTTAAAATAAATTCTTGTTCTTGTGAACACCCTATGGCTGCTAAAATTTCTTCTACTAATATCTGTAAAATTTTTTCTTTTGCCTTTATGGATGCTAAAGAAAAAACTCTAAGTAATGTACTGTTGTAATTAGAGGTTTGATTATTTGGTAATGTATACTTGAAAATATCTAAAAGTTCGTCAAATTGAGTTTTAACTGTTTTAATAGATTTTGTAATACCTGATGTTGATTCTGTTAATGTTCTTTTTATATCTGAAAGGTCTATATTTTGGGCATCACCATCTTGAGATTTTTTTAGTTTTTTCTCATTTTCGTCATTTTGAAGAACAGTAAGATAAGCACTTAACTTATTTTTAATTTCAGAATAATCTTGGCTTAAATCAATAGACATGGTGGTAAACTTATGTTAATTTATACCCATCATTTTTACTATCGTTATCTAAATCTCTTTGAATTAATGATTGTAATATATCATCATCCATTTCGGCTAAATTAAATGATTCACTATCATTGTTTGATGCTTTTTCCCAAATTGAAGATTGTAGTTTAGAAAGAGTTAGTTTTTTTTCGATGGTATCGTTTATTATCTTTTGTTGTTCTTTTATGACAGGACCTATTACTGTCATATCTTCAGGGTCTTTTAGCATTGCCAACATTTTATTTTGGATTCTAACGGCAGTAGTTCTTTGTTCCACAAGCTCATTGTAGATTTCCTGCATAAGACTCAAAACTGAATCTTTAGATAGTACTATTTCTTTTTTCTTAGGTCTTGCCATAATACTATAAATATTAAATTTAAAATTTTATTGATTATTAATATTTCTCATTAGTTCGTAGTAGAGATTTTTAAACTTTTTCATTGAGGTTCTAATCTCTTTTGTTGTCAAATTAGTCATTTCCCTAATTGAAAGTAAAATAATATTTTTGTTAAACTTATTATTATCTGTTCCGATAAATATTTCTTCGTAATTATCAAATAACTCCATCAACGCAAACCCTAATTTTTTTTCGTTTAGATTTAAATTTTCAGTTTTTATAAAATCACGTAACTGTTCTAAAAACTCTTTAATAACTTGGTCAGGTTCAACTTTTTCATATTCAAGATAATAAATCATATCAGGTCGGTTTTCTAAACTACTTGATATGTCTTCGTAAGATATTTTTCTATTGGTTTCTTTTTGGTCTTTTATTATTTGACCCATCAAATAATTTTTACATATTGTACCAAAATAAGAATATGCTTTTTTATTACGAGCTGGTTTAAATTTATCAACCTTTGTAATTAAAAAAGAATGAGTATCATGATGGATTTCTCTAAAATCCATATCTTTTCTGTAAAGCTTATACCTTCGGATAATTGATTCAATCATTTTATCCAAAGGTGCTCTTAAAAATTCATTATAAATTTCATTTTTTTCGGATATAGTAGAGGCGGTCAGAAACATCCTAACCGCTAACTCTTCACGCTCGGCGAAATAGTTAGTCGTAGTTTTTGGCTTACGACCTCTTCTTTTAACTTCCGTGTTTAGAGAGGAAGCTGATAATCCTTCCACAAACATTAAGCATCGACAGATTCATATTTTATGTTTCTATCATTTGTAAAGAAATATTCTTTTTTTGCTGATTCTAACCAAAACTTAACTTCATTTTCTGACAAACGATTCTCATCGTTTTTATAATTCCAAAATATTGAACCAACTCTAAGATTAGTGTGTTTGTAACCAATTCTAGGTATTGTCATTATTTGTACTGAGTTATAAGTTAATCTTAACAATAGCTCATAAACAAATGTTAATTTCATTGATTTTTTAAATCCGCCAAAATCATCAAAAACTTCTTTTTTAATAACCATTCCACTACTTTGGAAATTTTGGTAATTCAACAATACTTCGTTTGTTAATATACCAATTTCACTATTCATACTAGCAGCAAACGTTGCCTCATTTGTAAAACCAGCAAAAACACCCCTTTCGTCTACATCAACAACAATTGGTAAAAATCCTTGTACGTTTGGATATGCCCGTGAATACCTATCTACATTTTTTACCCAAATTGATGCATATTCATCATCAAACTCTAATATCGAAACCCATTCTGATTTTGCATTTGTAACACCTAAGTTTACTTGTGTTGCGAAGTCCGTATCACCGTTATTTTTAATTATATTAACGGTTAAACCACTATAGTCAAATTCATTAACAATAGATTCTAGTTGTTCTTCACCTGAATGAACAATCACTAATTCGTTTACTGGTACTGTTTGGTTTATTACTGATTGTACTGACCTACTAAATAATTCATCAAAATCTTTATGTTTTGATGATTCGATAGGTAAAATTATTGATAAGTTAAAATTTTCCATAATTAAATTTCTTCTGTTACTTTTGTTTTATTCAGTTGTTCTTGAAAAGAATCTTTTCTCATGTCAAAATATTCGTTAAATAAATTTAAAACATTAGAATTAAAAAGATTTTCGTTTTGATATTTTTTAACGGTCTCTAAAGAGTTTTCATACAATGAATCCGAGATGTTATCTTCTAACCAATTCTGTATAAATTCTGCTAAAATATCTACAATATTATTTATTTCATATGTCCAAACACCGTTGTAATCCGTCATCCATTCTGGTTTCATGTTTGGAACTTTACCAATAACAGGTGTTCTTGAAGCCATAGATTCTAATGGGAATGTCCCAAAGCCTGACTCATCATCAACCCAAACAGAAACAAAGCTATCTTTTAAATATTCAGAATACTGTTGTTGTGTAATGTTTTTCATATCTCTAAATGTTATCCATCTAAATTGAGGATACTTTAAATAAAAAGTTTTAATAATTTTTGCAGTATTTCTAGGTTCTCTACACAATATAGAAACAATTGGTTTTGATGGTTTTGTTTTTTCAGAAAAAATTTTTGGAATTAAAGGTTCTAAAACGTCTAAGTCTGTTGATTTCATAACCGTTTTAATATACTCCTCTTGTGTTTTATTTGTTGTAATACCTTTTCTAAAACCGTATTGCGCCCAATTAACACCAGGTGCCATAGTCTCTAACATATAATCATAGGATTGACAAAGTATTATTTTTCCACATGGGAAGTTTGAAATCTGCTCTAATACGTGACCATATAATTCAGGTATAATGATAAAATCATCAGGTGTAATTTCCAAATTTTGGCCTTCAATTGCTTGGTGTGGTAATTCCATATACTCTTCACCTAACCATTCACCAACACCTGTATATTCTTTTGCTTCGTGCATAATAACAGGGTTAAAACCATGTTCTTTCAAGGTCATGGCAATTTGATATGTGTAACGGATTGAACCTTTACCATTTCCTTTAGTATCTTGTACTAAAAAATAAATTCTTGATTGTCTATTTGACAATCTTTTAATAGATTCTTCTATTTTTAATAATTTTTCGGGTTCCATATTTTATAGACTTTTTAGTATGTTATGTTTTAATAAAGTATTAAATGCAAATCTAAAGGGAATACTTAAATCTTTTGTGGCATAAGTGCCAAGGTTTTCATCGTAGTCCTCTTTTTCAGTTAATAATACTTCAATCATTATTTTTAATAATTCAAATTTGACCAAATTTACATTGTGTTCATTTTCTTTTTCTTCGTATTGAATTGTTATTTGACGGTCCAACTCATCGAAATCGAAATAGTATAGTTCTCCAAAAATTTTAATCATCACTTTTTAATTTTAATTCTGTATATAAATCTTTTAAGTCCTCAAGATTTTCTATTGTGTAATCGGACTTAATATCTTCATTGTATGATGTTTTATATTTTACTTTAATTAGATTGGGATTTTCAAACATCAATAAATCGGGATTTGATGTAATGATTAAATCATAATTTGATATAACATCTTCTAATGTTATTTTAGAATAAAAAATAATTTTTTCAACCAAAGAACCATATTTTGATAAAAAAAATAAAGTTGCGGGTTTTGATTTTTGTATTTCATCAGAAATTATGGAGATATCGTGATTATCTCTTAAATCTTCATAAATCTCATTCATCACATTAAATGAATTCGGTTTAACTGACGGAGCGTGTCCAAAAATATTCATAGGAAAATCAACATAAAGAAAATCGTATAAACTTTCTTTATCTGGAAACACAAAATGGTCCAAAAGATTTAATGATGTTATAGGTAAATTTAATTTATATTCAAAATCTTCTTCACCTTCTTCTTTAATATAATCATCAATAAAAAACTTTTGGTAAACTTCTTCGGCTTTACCTAAAGTATTTCTTAAAACACCATTTATATCTACCGCAATTTTCATTCTTCGTACCTATCTAAAATTTTTGTTATTAATGGGTTTCTAATAATGTCATTTGATTTAAATTCAAAGACACCAATATTATCAATTTCTTTAAACCTTTCCATTGCATCCCATAGACCCGATTGTGTCTTGTCCTTATATCTATCAGTTTGCTCTAAGTCCCCTGAGATAAAAAATTTAGAATTAAATCCAATACGGGTTAGTAATAATTTCATTTGTTTTGGTGTACAGTTTTGAGCTTCTTCAAAAATCAATATTGAGTTATCTATGTTCATACCTCGCATATAAGCTAAAGCAAAAACTTCAATAATGTCAGTATTTTTAAGTTTTTCTCTTGATTCTTTACCGATAATTTTGTTTAACAAATAATAAGATGGAAAAATATATGGGTCTAATTTTTCTTCAACATTACCTGGTAATGCCCCTAATTTTTCTTCAGCTTCAACTGCCGGTCTGACAATTATTATTTTTTCATAAGAATTATTTGGGTCAATTAATAATTGAACTGCGGCACTCATTGCAATATATGATTTACCAACACCCGCAGGACCCGTACATATTGTTATTTCATTATTCTCTAAAGTATTATAATATTCTTTTTGAGATTCAGTTAAAAATTTTTTTCTTGGAGTTTTTTTAATTAATGAGTTAATAAAGTCTTTAGTTGTCATTTTTGGTGGAATACTATTGTTAGCTTCACCATTTGTTTTGCGTACTGCCATATATTATTAATATTATTTTTATTAGTTATAATTTATAAAAATTTAACCAATAATCAATCATTTCATCCATCATAGTCTCAAAAGTGTATTTTGGAGACCATCCGGTTTGTGTTCTTAATTTTGTCGAATCTCCCTTTAAATCATTAAGTTCTTCAGGTCTTAAGAATTTTTCATCTTGTTTTACATAATCCCGATAATCTAAACCTAATTTATTAAAAGTATATTCACATAAATCTCTTACTGTATGTGAAATACCTGTTGCACATACATAATCATTTGGACTATCTAACTGAAGTATCATCCACATTGCTTCTACATAATCCTTAGCGTGACCCCAATCTCTGGTTGCATCTAAATTTCCTAATTTTAACACATTTGATAGTCCTAATTTTATTTTAACAGCTTCTTTAGCAACTTTGTTTGTTACAAAGTTTGTACCTCTTCGTGGAGATTCGTGATTAAAAAGAATTCCATTAGAAACGAATAGGTTATACGAATTTCTGTAATTTCTACAAATATTATAACTAAACACTTTTGCACATCCGTATGGGGATACTGGATTCATTGGTGTCGTTTCTCTTTGGAAACCGTCTTCATCTATTGAGTTACCAAACATTTCAGATGAGGATGCCTGATATACTTTACTATCTGGTTTAATCATTCTTACGGCTTCTAATAAATTTAACGACCCTAATCCGGTTACGTTTGAGGTGTAAATGGGTTGGTCAAATGAGATTCTTACATGTGATTGAGCTGCTAAATTATATATTTCATCGGGCATTACTTTTTGTAAAACAGATATAAGTGATGATAAATCAGTCATATCTGCATAATGCAAAATAATTCTGTCAAATATTCCATCTAATCTTGCTGTTTGATTTTCTGATACAGAATTTCTTTTTAATGTACCATGTACTTCATATCCTTTATCTAACAAGAACTCGGCCAAGTATGAACCATCTTGTCCGTTAATTCCTGTAATTAACGCTTTTTTCATATTAAGAATGTTTGTTAATTATATCTGTTATTTTTTTTATATCGGTTTCTGTTAGGTCTTGATGATTTGGTACATAAAAACCATAATCATCTAATAATTGACAATTTTCTAATTCAACTCTACCGTATTTTAAATACCACATTGGTTTATTTGCCATATTACCAGCTATTAGTGGTCTAACTTCAATGTTATTATTAATGAGTTCCTCAACAATATTATTTCTATTTTTGCTAAGAATAGGTATGGCAAAACTTGATATGAAATCAGTACTTCTTGTATCTAATTGTAATTGATTATATTTTAAATTTGATTTGTAAAATAAAAAGTTTTTATTTCTTATTTTACTGTAGTTGTCTAATTTTTCTATTGCCCTTAATCCAATAAATGCCTGTAAATCTGTAGAACGTAAGTTCATACCTGGTACGTAAAAATTATATAGAGAATCAAAATCTGAAGATTTATATTTCTTTCTTAACTCTTCTTGTGTTTTTCTTGGTAAATCCCTATCCCAACCATGACTTCTCATCATTAATAGTAGGTGATAAAATTCTTCATCATTTGTATTAATAAACCCTCCTTCAATTGTTGATAAATGATGTCCAAAGTACATGGAATAAAAAGACGCCAAACCAAATGAACCTAAATATTTATCATTAAATTTGGAACCCATACTTTCACAAACATCTTCTAATAATATTACATCATAGTCATTACAAAGTTTTAGTACCTTGTCCATTTCTGGTACCAAACCCAAAGGTGATACCAATATTAAAACTGATGGATTTTCTTTTTTAAATAACTCTTCTAAATGATTTAAGTCACAAGACAAATCATCTAAATTACAATCGCATAAAAAAGTCTCATACCCCAATAACATTGGGCTACTTACATCGGTGGCCCAACTCAAACCTGGTACAATTATTTTATTATTTTTTAATTTATTTGAATGTAAAAGGGCTGCTAATGTTAATAATATTGACGATGAACCTGAGTTTACAAAAACGGAATACTTTGTACCCATTTTTTTTGCCCATTTTTCTTCAAGCTCAATAGTTAACTCACCCTTTGTTAATCTAGGAATCTCATCTTGAGATAACCATTCTATTAAATGATTTATATCATTTTTATCAATTGTATCGCTGACTAATTTTATCATAAACTTTTTTTATACCTTTATTAAAAGGTAATGGTTTAAAATTTATAAGTAAATCTTTTAATTTTTGAATTGATACATCTTTCCTATATTGACCATCAGGTTTAGTAATGTCAAAATTTAGTTTAATGTGATTTAAATTTAATTCGTTTAGTGATAACTCAGCCATTTGTCTTATTGATAAATTTTCTTCGGTTGCAACATTGAAACTTTCGTAGATTTCTTTTGTTAAACATTCATTAATTACCCAAGCCAAGTCATCTGAATGCATAAATTGTCTTAATGGTTTACCTGACCCAAATAAATCTATTTCATTTTTTTGATTAACAACTGCGTTGTGTATTTTTTCTAAAAGTGCAGAAACAAAATGACTGTTGTGACCTACTTTGTCATTTTCACCATACAAATTACATGGAGTTAAATATTGATATTTTGTACCGTATTGTTTATTTAAAGCATCTATTTGTACTGCCAAACATCTTTTCGCATATCCATATGAAAAATTTGTAATTGTTGGTGGTCCTAAATGTAAATCTTCTTCAGACATAGGATATGTATCAACTTTATCGGGATAAATACAAGTAGATAAAATTCCAATAAATTGTTCTACATTATTTTTAAAAGAATGTTCGACCATTAATGTATTCATTTGAACATTATCAACAAAATATTGATAAGGTCTTTCAATATTATCTATAATGCCACCAACTCTCGCAGCTAAGTGTACAACCTTTTTTGGTTTATGTGTTTTAAACATTTGGATTACGTCTTCTTCTTTTGTTAAATCGTAATCTTTAGATGAAATGTATATTGCATCAGGTAATAATTTTTTTAAAGATTGTCCAACCATTCCTGAACCTCCGGTTACTAAAATTTTCATTTTGTTTAAGTTATAAAAAAGCATTTATTTGTTCTGTAATTTCTTCAAAAGTATTGTCATCTACCCAATTTTTTTTAAATAAAATTTTTGTAGTTTCTTTAGGTAACCAATTAACGATGTCCATTTTATCTTTACAACTAGTCATATTGGTCAAAACCATATTCTTTTTTAATCCTGCTGCCATTGGCCAAATACCACTATCCGTTGATACAAAAACTTTGCAGGTAGACAAACAATATAAATCATCCATCATGTTTTTATTTTCATAATGTGCAAAATCTATAATATTTTCATGTATAGGTAATGGTTTTTGGTTTGAATCACCAATCCTAATAATTTTGTAACCTAAATTGGCATAATAAAGTGAAATCTTAAAAAAGGTATCAATGTTTACAAATCTTTCATTTTCAGAATTTGCACCATCAATTCGTTTATCAAACGTTCCTTTTTCTCTAAACTGAATTACAATTGCGTCTTTTGGCAAGTTATGTTTATTTTGATATGTTCCATGAGGAAATTCAAGAGAGGATTCAGGTGTGTACTTTAAATCCGACCACATTGCGGGATATTTTAGTCCGTTATATGCGTATGGCTCAGGCATATGAACATCCTTGTATTCATCTAATGAAAAAAAATTATTTTTTAAAATTGTACCGACATTCCTAATATTAATATTATTAAAAATTTCTTTTGGTATTAGTTTTATGTCCTGTTCTTTTACATTTTTAATACACAAAGCAAAATATTTTTGAAATTCATTTTCAACATAGATTTTAGGTTTCACATCTGGATTTAAATGTAAAAATTTAGATAACCCAACAGTATGTTCCGCTGAATTACCTAAAGCATTTTCATGTCTCCATATTGCAAATTTTAATTCTCCCATCCTAAATATTTTTTTATATTCTGCGGTGTGTAATTAATTTTGTTTTTAACTAAAGCATCAATGTATTTATCAATTGCTAATACTAACATGGGTCTTTTTTCTTTAAAAAGGTATTCTGATTTCTTTCGTAATTCCACTAATCTTTCATCATCTTTACATATGGCCATTTCGTCCTCTAAGTACCAATATCGGATGTGTACAATACATAATTTATCAATTAATTCAGAAAATGTATCTGTGTGGATATCATCATAATTTGGAAATTTATCGTCTTTAAGTATTGAGTCTACAACGTTACTTATTTTATCATCTATTATTTCACCGGCAGTTAAATCGTCAAAAAATGATTTATCCGAATTTGCCTTATCATCAATTAATTTATCGTAGTGTAATTTTTTACCTACTCTTAATTCGTGATATTTTACTCCCCACGAGTCTAACTGATTTTTTGTTACATCATACCAATCTATTTTTGTTTGAGCACCTCTAGCAGTATCAATAATAATAGTATTACCATCATCATATAGTTTATTTACAATGTTAATACGTTCAATTATTGGTTCAGCTTTATCATATTCACTTTTTGTTAGTGAACATAAAGTACCGTCTAAATCAAAGCAATATATCATTTGTCTTTCTTAGTTTTTTGATAATAGGTAATTCGCTATCATAAACAACTTTAATACCATTACCTAAAACGTTTTCCATTTTTCTTATACCTTCTACTAATTCTTCAACGTTTTCAATAGAAGCTGATTGGTCAGAACCGTACATAGTTCTATCTAAAGTAATATGAAATTCAATACATTCTGCACCAAGAGAAACCGCACCAAACATTGGGACTAAACCACTGTGGTGATTTGAAAAGCCAATTTTATATTGTGGATATTTTTGAGATAGTGTTGTAACATATCTTAAATTCATTTCTTCTTCTTTTGTTGGGTAAGTACTTGTACAAGCCAAAACATATTCAACATTGTTTAAAATATTTAACGCTGCATCAATTTCCTCTTCATTTGACATACCTGTTGAAACAATTATAGGTTTACCTGTCTCATTTAATTTTTCTAAAAATGATTTATCAGTTAAAAGTGCCGATGCAATTTTATGGTATTTTACGTTTAGATTAGATTCAACTAAGTCTAAACTAACTTCATCCCAGCAAGAAACGATAAAATCAATACCGATTTCATTACAATAATTTTCAATTTCTTTATATTGTTCAATTGAAAATTCAATACCTTCTTTTTGTTCCCTAAAGGTGGTACCCCAGGGAGATTCTCTGTGTGATGATAATTCTTCAGGTGTATAGACAGAGTCAATATCTCTTTTTTGAAATTTAACTGCGTTACAACCAGACTCTTTAGATTTTCTTATCAATTCTTTGGCTATATTCATATCACCATTATGATTGATTCCGATTTCTGAAATAATGTAAGTGCTCATAATTTTTATTTTTTAAACATTTTATTTTCTACAATTTCTAATACTGTGTGTCCAATTAACATGTGACATTCTTGAATTCTTGCCGTATCTTCTGATGGGATTACTATTGATATATCAGACATGTCTTTCATTAATCCTCCATCTCTACCGAGAAATGAAACAACAAACGCGTCAGGATTAGATTCAATTAATTTTATTATATTTTTAGATTTTCCTGATGTAGATAAGCATATTACCACATCACCTTTTCTAAATGATGATTTAAATTCTCTTGAAAATATTTCTTCATAAGAATAGTCATTAGCCACTGCTGTAAGATATGATAAATTAGAACCTAATAATACCACTTCTAATGGTTCTCTATCAAAATAAAATCTACCATTTAGTTCTGCCGATAAATGTTGAGAGTCTGCAAAACTACCACCATTACCACAGAAATATATTTTATTTCCATTTTTATATGTTTCAATAATAATATTACTAATTTCATATATTTTATTGATAATATCCTCATCATTCAATAATGATGTTTTTAATCTGATTGACTCAGATATGTTGTTTTTAATTGTTTCTACCATACTGTTTTTCCTCCATCAATTATTAAATTAGTACCTGTCATATAGCTACTGGCGTCGGAACACATAAAGACAATAGCCCCCTTATATTCGTCAATGTGAGCCATTCTCCCCATCGGAATAATATTAGATAATTTTTGTACAAATTCATCTGGGTGGTCATTATATACACCAGTTGGACTTAGACAGTTTACTCTTATGTTATCTTTGGCAAAATATGTTGCCAAATATTTTGTCATACCAATAACTGCCCATTTTGCTGCGGAATATGTTATTGGTTTTACGTTTTGTAAGTTTTTAGGTTTGGAAGGGTCTTCGTAAATTCTTTGGTCTGGTGCAATAACACCCAAATCTGAAGATATATTTAAAATAACTCCACCACCTGTCTTTAACATTTTATTTGATACGCATTGTGATACCAAGAATGTACCGTTAATTATTGCATCAATACCTTCAGAAAAATAGTCGAAAGTCATTTCTTCAAACCTACTATCGGGTGTAAGACTTTTATCATCTTTTGTAACCTTTGGGTCTTTTGCTGCGTTATTAATTAAAATATCAATTTTTGGGAATTTAGATATTACGTCATTTATTGATTTTTTATCGACAACATCCATGTATTGGTAAAAAACTTTTTCTTTACCAAACTTCTCACTTAAATAATTAAACTTTTTTATAAGTGAATTTAAATCTACATCGGTTAATATTACAGATGCACCAAATTCTAATAAAGCTTCGGCGTGTTTAGGCCCAAGTAACCCACCAGCTCCTGTAACCAACGCAACTTTATCCGTTAAATCAAAATAATTTACCATATTAAAATGTAATGTTTTTTTTAATTAAATTAAAGTGTTTATTAATATATTCATATTCATTTCCCGATTTTTCTCTACATAACTGTAATATGAAGTTACCGTCATAATTAATTTTATTAAGGGATTTAAATATTGTGTTAAAATCAGTGTCTCCACTACCATATGGTACTGTAACAGAATCAAAAGTTCTATCTTTTATATGGACATTTAATATTTTATTGTTGAGATACAATATATTTTTTTCATGGTTTACTTCTTTACCATAAAACGAAGTCACATTTCCAGTATCGTATGTAACATACACATTATCACCTAATTCAAATAATTCTGAAATGGCCTCAACATCACACTCAAACTCAAAACAAAAGTTAATGTTTGGGTAGTCAGTTATCAATTTTTTTATATTTTGTTTAAATTTATTTCTTATTTCAGGTTCTATAATTGAACTATCTTCTAATAGTGGGATGACAATGTTTTTAACTTTTTGTATCCCCATTCTCTCTAAAGTAGGTTTTAAATTATTCAACAGATAGTCAAAATCTACTATATTTTTAGATATTATATTGTCAACACAAACTGATAGTATATTAGATGAGCTTAAGTCATGTAAAAAGAAAGGATTGTTTAAATAATTTTTTTCGGTTATTATCCACTCAATCCCATCTAAACCCATTGTTATTAAATCAAATAACTCTTCTCTCCAATAATAAATTGGGAATTCCTGAATTTGACCATCTATCGGTTCAGAAAGACGACCTTGTAAAACACCTATTTTCATTTTTTAAAATTGTATGGTGTAGAAACTTTTGAATCAATAATAAATTCATTATTAAAATCTTTAATCTGTTGTTCGATGTCTACACCAACATTATCACTCCATTTGTCTAATAATTTTTTAGTTATTGGACCCATTTTACCATCACCAAAATCTATATAATTTACAGATTTTACTGGTAAGATACAAAATGGTGTGGCAGTCATAAAAGACTCATCAGATGTGTAAGCGTCATATAAAGTAAGGTTTTTTTCAACACAAGTAATTCCTAATTCATCACATAACTCAAAAATATAATCTCTTGAGATTCCTCTTAAAATATTTCTACCTTCAGGTGTGTATACAACACCATCTTTAACAAAGAATACATTATCTCCACTACCTTCTGCGATAAAACCATCCTCATCTAATAAAAGAGCCCAATTGTTTTCTCCTTTAAATTGTGAAGCCTCAATGTTAGCCATCTGATAGTGGAGTCTACTCCTATTTTTAATTTTAGGGTCTAATAAATGATTTGGTATTGCTTTTTGATTAGTTACTACAGCGTTTATACCTTCATCAAATAATTTACCCATTCCACTGACTGTCCACTTTAATGGAAAATCGGCAACAATTACTGTAGCACCGACTTTATCAAACAAATGTGAATATAAACCTAATGGTCCTCTTGAAATATTAATAACAAGTCTGTGTTCATCAGTAGGTAAAAATAAGGGTTCATTAATCTCAATTACTTTGTTACAGATATCAATAAGTTCTTCTTTTGTATATTGTAATGGAATTCTTAAGATTTTAACACCATTTAATAATCTATCAATATGTTCTTCTAATTTAAATTGTTTTTTATTAAATGACCTTGTCATTTCAAAAACCATATCACCAAACATTAATGCTGAATCGTAGATTGAAATTTTAGCGTCCATTTCATTTACGTAATCTCCATTCATAAAAACTTTTCTACCTGTAGATAAAAAATGTTTTTTATATAGATAAGAACAAAAATCTAAATCTTCGTAATTATCAATTTCAAACATTTTCCAACTTTCCTGTGTGACCGTACCAATCTTACCAAACAATCTATTTTTATTTTCTATAAAACCATTTTTGTTGAAGATATACATTGAACCGTTTTCAACAATCTGTGGATTGTGGTCCTGTCTTCTTTTTCTATTTAAAAAATCGTAATTTAAACTTTTTAATAAATCATCTTTTTTTTCCCACATTAAAAAATCTTCCAATTCACATGATGAGAACATTGAGTCATAATTGTTATTAACATAGTCATTTATCATCCTGTCTATGTCTGATGTCTCTCTTAGAGGTGATGTCACCTGTAAAAATACGATAGTATCAAAATCTTGACTGATATTCTCAATGGAGTGTAAAATTGCATCTTCACTTGATGCAAAATCTCCCGATATCCCTTCAGGTCTTTTAATAGGTGTTGCTCCATAATCAGAAGATATGTTTAATATTTCATCACTATCTGAAGTAACAAATACTTCACTTATCAAGTTTGAGTTTTTTGCATTTAAGATGGTATGTGAAATAAGTGGTTTACCACAAAATTCAACTATATTTTTATTTGGTATTCCCTTACTACCACCTCTGGCGGGTATTATACAAGCTATTTTCATAATATATTTGATATTGTTGTTAACGTATCTTTCAAATGACTAATTTCACTTAAATTATAAATTTTTGTACCTATGTTATTAGCACTATCATTAATAATTCTAAAATCGTTTAAGATATTTTTTAAATAAGGATTAAATGTGTCTCTATTAGTTGTAACACCATCAACATATCCTTTAGTGTAATCTAAATCACATCCTGCAATGTATATTTTTGAGAATCCCATTAGTATTGCCATTGCTAACATATGTGTTGCAACAGTATCGGAGGGGCTATACCTTTCATTATGTTTTGTATATGATTGTAAATGTTCCTGAATTGTTAATCTATCAGAAATTAAATTTCTACATCCTTGAGGACAGTAACCACATTCTTTACCATCAAAGTGTCTTTGGTCATACCCATAAAAATCTCTATTCATAATACTCTCAACATGATTTCTGGGTGTTGGGTCAACTGAATCTGCATAAATAATATCAATAGAATTTAAATTATTAATTCTTTGAATCATTCTTGGTATTGAGTTTGGTGACGAATTGGCCATCATCCAATAATTTGGTTCAATATCAGTCATTAAATCAAAATCATTTGTTGAAATTGTGATAGCTTTTTTACTTTTTATATACTCTAAATGAGATTTTAATGATGGTCCCAGTGCGGCCACAAAACCAATTTCACCTTTGTGTTTATTAATCAAATTTGATATGTCTCTGTAGTTACCCATATTATATTAAATTATCACCCATTCTTTACAATATAAATCATCTGTGGGTAAATGTGAATTCTTTGGTCCAAACCAATTTTTTGGTATTATTACTTTTTTGTTTGGATTTTCATTTAACCATGCACCCCACCATGAAAATGTAGAGTTACATATGATATTGTTCTTACAGAATGACATAAGATATAGGTCTTCAAAATCAGTTGAATCCTCAATGAATATTTTATCTTTTATAAAATCAAAATTTTGTTTACACCAATCCATATCGTCAGAAAAAATTAAATATTTTTTTTCTTCTCCCATTTTTTGGTATGCGTTTTTGTAATAATTAATATCTTGTACGTAATGAAAATCACTTAATCTAATGTAATCACCTCTTCTTACATGTATTGAGCATGTATCCTTACTTAATACTTCTGAATATTTTTCTTGAAGTTTTTTATTTGTTTGTTCGTCAATTTTGAATAACTCAAGAATTTCATTCCTATAGTTTTTAAAATATTTTTCACTTTGGAAATATCCGAATATTTTTACGTTACCCTCTACTTTTGGTAGTTCTCGATAATTAAATCCGTGTTCACCAATCCTTTCAAATTTAGGTAACTGATTTGTAAATTCAATTTTTCTAAAAATGTTATTAGTATATGTACTATAATGTTTCTGAGGAACCATGTTATCAGAATAGTCACAAATAAATTTTTTATTGTCTCTTAGAGATAGGGCATAGGCTGCACTTATTTGAAACATATAGTTTCCCAACCCACCCATAATTCTACAAGAAACAATGTCCATATTAATTTAAAAATTCGTTGATTTTATTTGTTAATGATTTTTTATAATCTGAATACTTAAAACTAAGTTCATAATTTTTCTCAATATAGGTTTCCATGCTTTTATAAGTATTTTCATTTATATTGTTACAAACGTCAACTAATTCATCTAAATTTTTAACATGTAATATTCCGTTTATATCAAAAAAATCACCAATATTTTCACATCCAATATAGATAGGGACTGTTTTTGTTTGAAAACAGTCTATTAATTTTTCAGTAAACCAATTATCCATTGTAGTATTTTCTATGGCAATATGAAACTGAGAATAAAACATTTCATTTTTCCATAATTTACTTTTCATTTGTTTATGGCCCTGAATGTGTTGGAATGGGTTATTAATACTATTAAAAATATCAACCTCAATAGATTTTATTTCTTTAGATTTATCAACCAACTGATGTCTTAGCGGATGATTACTACACATTTTTTTCCCACCAACTAAAGTTGTTATAACAAATTTTTTTTCTTGTGAAAAGTCAAAGTCTTTTATCCAGCTTGTACCATACGGAAACAATTCGGCATTTTTACAATCATTTAAAATATTGGAGTCGTATGTAAGTATTAAATCAAATTTATTGTGATTTGATATTATATTGTTTGTCATTCTTGATACTTCATTAGGTTCAATTACCCATAAAATTCTTTTACAATCAGAATGATTATTAGGAATTTTGTCAACATATAACTCACATGGTTTTGGAACTTCCATTTTAAAATCTAAACCAAAATTTGATATAACTTTTATATTTTCCATATTAATTTTTTTCTAATATTTTTTTTACTTCATTCAAAGCTCTTTCAATTACTTGATGCATATCGTAATATTTGTATTCTGCTAATCTACCACCAAAATAAACATCGGTTTCATTATCAGATAATAATTTATATTTTTTATATTTTTCATTGTTTTCGTTATCGTTTACGGGATAATATGCTTCGGTTTTTTTAGCGTCGTATGGTATAGGATATTCGTATGTAATCACAGTATGATTAGTTTCAGTGTTTTCAAAATGTTTGTGCTCAATAATTCTTGTATAGTCAACATCAGATGATGTAAAATTCATCATTGCGGTTCCTTGAAAATTATTTACATTTTTAAGTACCTTTTTTTCAAACCTTGTGGTTTTGTATTCTAGTTCTCCAAACTGATAGTTATAAAACTTATCAATAGGTCCGGTGTATATCACTTTTTTATGTTTTGGTAATTCATCTTTAAAAAAATCAGTATTTAACATAACATCAATATCTAATAATAATTTTTCAAAAATTTTAGTATATCCACCTATTGGTATTCCCTGGTATTTATCATTAAAATAATTATTATCATAAGTAAATCTTACAGGTAATCTTTTAATGATTTCTTTAGGTAATTGGTTGCATGATTTTCTCCACTGTTTTTCGGTATACCCTTTAATAAGTTTATAATAAACATCTTTACCAACCAATTTTATAGATTGTTCTTCTAAGTTTTGTGGGTCATTAATTTCACAACTTTGCTGTTCAATTATTTCCTGAGCTTCTTTGGGTGTAGTAACACCCCAAAGTTTATTAAATGTCCACATATTAAAGGGAAGAGAATAAATTTCACCTTTATAATTTGCAACAGGTCTTAGAGTAAAATTATTAAATGTGGTATATTGGTTAATCCAATTCCAAACTTCTTCATTAGATGTGTGAAAAATATGAGGACCATATTCATGAACATTTATTCCTTCGTAGTTTGAAGTGTAACAATTTCCACCAATATGATTACGACTATCTATTACAAGACACTTGAATCCTTTATCCGTAAGTTCTCTAGCACATATTGACCCATAGAATCCTGCTCCAACAATGAGAAAATCATACATTTATTTCGAGTTCAATTTGAATATCTTTAGAATTTGATTCATTCCAAAATAAAGATATCAATTTATTTCTTTTATTGAAGATGTCACTCCAGTCACTAATTGTAGACTTATAATCTTTCTTTTTCTTAATTTCAATAAGTGTCATACCCCACGATTCGGGATGATTTGTTACTTTAATAAAATCATCTTCATAATTTAAGTTTTCAATATTAAAAAACTTATATAATGCGCACTCAACTCTATCCCAAATTATACCACCATATTTATCATTCTTATTTTTTGGCCAGTTAGTATCATGAAAGGCTATAAACCCACCTGGTTTTACATAATCGTACCAATAGTATAACTCACATAATACTTGTTCTTTAATATGAAAAGTATCAACAAACAAACCATCAATTTCATCTTTCCAATTCTTACCTAAAGTTACTGAGTCAGATTTAATAATTTTATAATTTGTATTATTTTGTAAATTTTTATTTAAGAATTTGAAATCAACATCAACACCATAAACAGTATTATTCTTTTCTTTAGCGTCTATCATTAATATTTCAGAAGACACACCTTCTCTTACACCCAAATCAACAAAAATAGAATTTTCATACTTAGATGATGTCTCGTATAATACGTTGGCATTTATTCCAATATCTGTCTTATAAAAATTACTTAAATCCATTATAAAAAATATTGTTTACATAAATTATGTAATAACTCTTTTTGATTAATAATTGTACTATGATATATATTTTGTTCATTTAAACAATTATCGTAATTATCAAAACAATCTCTTATTAGCGTACCAACCTCATCTATATTTGTGGTTTTATATTTTGAAGGAACTAAAACGTCATTATAAAAACCAGCAGAACCTTTTTTATTTGTTATTACACAACAACCTAAGTGTGCAGACTCTCTTGGTATTCTGTCTCTTCCCGGATGGTGCCCAAAATCAATATATACTTTACTTGTTTTTAATAACTCTATCACTCCGTTTTCATCTAAACCTCTTATTGGTGTAAATTCAATATCCGTATTGTTTTGCATTATCTGATTTGTTATATCAATACCTTTGATTGGATTATATAAAACCACATTTTGTTTTTGTGTTTTATCATAATTGGTATCTAAATATTTTTGAGATATATAGTCATTTATGTAAAGATATTTAACTCCGCCATTTTTTTGAATATGTGATAGTGCATAATACGATTGGTAAAAATGTGTGATTGATTCATCACCCCATTCTTTAAATCTATTATGGTTATTATCAACGCTTAACCACCAAATTGATTTTTTCATTTTAGAAAAAGTATGAACTTTTTCAGTCCATACTTCAGGATATATAACCCAATTTTGTGGTTCGTCCTCAACAGGCTCACCCCATTTTATATTATAATGAGAATATTTTGCAGGAACAGGGTTAGCCATATTCTTATCCCAAATTATAGAGGCATAACCACCAACATTATTAATTGCATCAACTAATTGATATAGAGACTCACACCCACCTGCAACAGCATTTGCGGGAATATTTACATAAACTTTTTGTATCATTTTATATTATATTTTTTAGTTACAAAATTTATTTCAGTATTTAAATTAAGTGAATAATTTTTACTTATTTGATTATCGTGTATTCTATTTGTTACTAAAGTATCTGAAATAATGTGTGGAAGTCCATAATTTTTATATAAATTAAAATAGATTTCACAGTCCATGAGCATAGTTAAATTAGTATCAAAAAGAATGTTTGTATCTTTTCTATATGACAAAACAGAAGGAGAACTAATGGTGTTAACCCCTCTATATATGTTTTCATTCCATCTTGGTGTCATGTAATTCCAATATCTTTCTTTTTTTAAATTAGTATGATTGCATCCATTAACAACCCATTTTATCTCTTCATTATAAAATGATTCTGCAATTTTCTCTAATGATAAGTTAGAAAAGAAAAAATCATCTTGGAACATTGTTTTTATTATTTCTCCATTTGAATTTAAAATTGCGTTGTTTGTGTTTGAGGGGCTATTTCCCCTGTCTAATTCATTTTTAACATATATGATACTAAACTTATCTGAATATGTGTTTGACAAATTAAATATGTCATCATTTAAACTGTGGTCAGAAATAACAACTTCAAAATCTTTAAAAGATTGAGATTCTATACTATCTAATAAATCTTTTAAAAATTCAAAACCATATCCATTTTGTTCCCAAGTTGGGATACATATTGAAATTTTAGGTTTCATTATAATCTTTTGTATGGTGTTTTATTTCTTATTTTATTAACTATTTGTGTTACTTTTGGCATATTAACCTTATGGTCGTTTAGTGGATTTGACTCATTGTATATATAATTAATTTCATTCATAAATCCATAATGTTCTTCTCCGGCCATTTCAAACATTGGGAACATAAATGCTAAATCTCCCGCCACTTCCCAATAGTTCCCGTTTTCATCTTTTAAATCATCCTGTATTATTTTTCTCCACAAAAAAGCTTTCCATGTTCTTATATGAGATAGGGTAAAAAGTTGTTTTCTTACTGAATCAAATACTGTTGGTGGTTTAGCAAAACCTGGTCGACCATCATGATATTTAAAACTACCGTTTGCTAACCAAACACCACTTCTTTCGTAAAAATCATTTATTCTTTGTAATGTAAAACGGTCAGGTAACCAATCATCTCCATCAACTTCCACACATATTTCATCATCACCAATATTTTGATTATTACGAATTACTTGGTCGTAATTTCCCGGTTGATACATTTTATTTGTGTTTTTTATTAATATAAATCTATCATCACCTTTTATAATATTTTCAATTTTATTAACTGTATTATCTGTTGATAAATCATCAGTAATATAACATTTAAAATCAGAAAATGACTGAGACATTATTGACAATATTGACCTTTCAACAAAACTCTCACAATTATATGTTGTTGTTAAAATTACCATTTTTTAAGTGCGTCTATATAAACTTGTTTTATTTTTTTAGCCACTTCTATAGATGAAAATTTATCGATGTCTTTTGGTACTTCATGAAATGTTTTACCTAAAACAATACCCGATTCGTCAACATCATATATCCACCCTGGTTTGCCACACATCCACCCTTCAATTGTTGTGCGACCTAAAAGAATGCCTGCAGTTTCACTACAATTTTTAACATAATGTTCAACTTTATTTGTTGCGTCAAAGTGTTTAATATGTGGTTGAGACAATAATTCAGGTAGATAATTAGAACTATTATCTCCGACTAACCATAACTCTTTACCTTTTTCCTTTGCATAATCTGCGATATCCCTAATAGATTGTTCCCTTAGATAATCAATAGTACCTACAAATAATATATAACCGTTATCTTTTGTGTTTAAATTATTGAATCGATTATTGTCTATTGGATTATATATAACCTCAACCAACTCTTCTTTAATATTGTTTTGATTAACAATTTTTTCTTTTATTTCAGGACGTATACTAATATACTTAAGAATACTTTCGTCAATCACAGGCTCTTCTAATTCAATAACTTCTGAATGTATTGTTGATACTTTTGGAATATTTGCATACATAGATACAAACCTTTCAGTTATTGGTTTATGTTGTAAATGAATGATGTCAAAGTCAACTTCACTTATTTTATACATCATATTTTTTTGAGAAACTTGAAACCCTTCATTAGTATTAATTCCCCATTTTCCGTCACCTAATTTATATCCTGGTGGTTCTGTTAACGGTAATGTTTTAATTCCATACTTCTGTGCCATTGATGATAACGGACCGTCTATATCTGAAACAACAGTAACATCACAATTTAATTTTACTAATGATTTTGACAATTCGTATATGTACATTTCAGAGCCTGTAAAATTTTTAAAGAACAACGAACTAATCATCACTTTTATAGGTGAGTTAATATCTAAATTTGGTGTAATCTTAACAGGTAATTGGTTGATATATTTTTTTGAGAATTCCTCTCTATTATCATCCCATTGTTGGTTAGTCATACCAATAGATTTATGTGTTATTCTTATATCATATATTACACCTATTTGAACTCCTTTGATATAATTTCTAAAACAAAAATTAACGTCATACATATGAAATCCTTTAACTGTTTCATCAAAAGTTTCATATATTTTATTTTTATCAATTGCAAAAAACAAACCATCAACTAAAACAACATCATCTATCTTATTACCTAAATTTGGTGAGTACTTAGATTCCCATTTTTTACCCTCATGTTCATGATTTACGATACCTCTCATTCTTTTTCTATCTTCCCACCACATGCCTGATTTAGGTAACTTAGTACTACCGGCAACACCTAATATTCCGTAGTTTGGATTCCTTTTAAAATGTTTAAGAATTTTATTCGCCCAATTATTTTTTTCAAAATAAATGTCATCATGACAAAAAACTACAATTTCATTGGTTGATTGTTTTAATATGGTATTATAAGCTTCGGTTAAAGAATGTGTACCAGGATTTTCAAAGGCAATAATTTCCGCCTTTGGTACCCCACACGATTTTCTAATATATTCTGTGAAATTTGGGTCTTCTTTTTTTGTACTATAACCTATTGTAATCATTATTCTTCAAATACTTGTATAATTGTTTCTTTTTCTGTTAACGGTGTCCATTTACCATTATAACGAGTTGCTCTAACAATATGATTATCAATCCAGTGATAATTACCACCTCTAGGTTTATTCATTAAAAGTCCGTGATATTTAAAACCATGACTTTTAAACCATTCTTCAGTAACTTGTCTATGTTCTTCAGTACGTGAGGTAAAAAAAGTTATTATGTGTCCTGAATTAAACCAATCATTAATCATTTCAACAGAACCTTCATAAGGATTACAAGTTTTCATCCTTTCAGGTTCCTCATTTGGTACATCATCAGTTATTGTACCATCAATATCAATCAGATAATTTTTAATACCCGATGGTAGTGTTGGTGAAATATTAGTTTCCTGTTGAACCAAATCCATTTTCACCTCTGTCTTTATTTGTAACTTCGTTTATTTGAACCAAATCAACATATTTTCCAGCGACTACAGGACAAAGAACTGCTTGTGCAATTTTGTCACCAACTTCGATAGTCTGTGCCAAATTACTCATGTTAATAACAATTACCTTAATCTCACCAGTGTACCCCTGGTCAACAGTTCCAGGTGTGTTTAGGACTGAAAGACCTTTGTTTATTGCTAATCCACTTTTTGGACGTACTTGAATTTCATACCCTTCAGGAATATTAACAAATAAACCTGTAGGTACTAATTTGCGTTCAAATGGTAGGAAATGTACTACTTCATTTGCCCTTAAATCAAATCCCGAATCTGTTTCATATGCGTATTCAGGGTTTTTGTTTTCAGACTTAAAAGAATATTCTAATTTGATTTTTGGTTTATGACTGTCCATGAAGTCTTTGTTTAATTGCTCCATATCAATACCCATAGACTCAAACAATGCGTTTGGGTTTGACATGTCTAAATTTGAAAGGTTTGATTGTAAATCCTTCAAACTTTTTAAATTATTTGTGAAATCTTTTATATTCTTCATCATGACTTTAAACCGTAAAATTTACTAACAACATTTATTAATACTTCAACATCTTTTTCACAGTATTCGGTAATTTGTTTTAATTTTTTATCTTGCCAATAAGCTTCGTGAACTTTATTACCAACAACTTCCATATTTTTTGAAGACTCAACACCCATACAGATACACATCAATTCCAAAGAACCGATAGTAGAAAAACTACCAAACTGCCAAAGTTCTTTGGTGTCTAATGCTTTAATTTCCCACGGCTTTGTATCGTGGTTGGGTAAAATAGTTGGGGGTTTGAGTCCGTTTATAACCATTCTTTTGGCTAATACAGGAATATCAAATCCTTTAACATTATGACCACAAAGGTGAAAATCTAATTTACCGATTCGTTTTAATAAAAGTTGAACATCTTCTAACAACGTTTTTTCATCATCACCAGAAAAACTTTGTAGTTTTATTTCTCCCTTTGGGTCAACAAATCCTACACTAACACATACTATTTTTAAAAATTCTGCAACCAATGCCGATTTGTTATAAAACATTACATCTGGTCCTTGTCCTGCGTGTTCGGGAAATCGTTTTTCAAACCAATCCAAATAGTTTTCAAATTGGTACGCCAATTCAGGATAGAATTTCTGCAAGGATGCAAAATCAGGTGTTACTCCGACAGTTTCAATGTCAATAAATAGAATTTTTGTTAATGGTATGTTTATCATTTTATTAGTGATTTATAAAGTTCTGCTCTTGTTTTTGTTACGTTATTTAAGTTATATGTGTCTTTTACTGTTTCATATAATCTTTCACCCAAATCTTCCGCCCATGATGGGTTTTCGATTAGTTTTTTCATGTATTTAGCCCAATCACTGTGATTTCTTCTTTCATCAACCAAAAGGGCGTTACCATCAACAAAGTTACCATTTTGAAGCGAATGTTTCAAATCAATAGTATATGGACCAATGTTGGATGCAATAATTGGTTTTTTATAAAAACCTGCCTCAATAACTTTTAATTGAGATTTCATTCTATTAAAGATGTGGTCTTTAATTGGTGCCAACGAAACGTCAAACAATCTATAGTTTTTAGCATATGAAGTTACAGGTTGTGTCCAAACACGAGTATAGAATGGAGATTCTTCACCGGTGTATGGTTCATTGGTGTAATTCAATAAAAACTCTTTTTGTTTCTCAGACACTAATTTATAATTATTAGTGAAAATTTCTTCATATCTAGCCCAAACAGTTTCGTGTGGTTTTATAGGTCGTTGTTTTTGTTCTTTGGTTTCGGAATTTATTTCAGTAACAGTTCCTCTCGTATCAAAACCACATAAAACCAAAGAAAATTTATCTTTTAGATTTGAAATTTTACTAAAATTCCCATCAAGTAATTTAATGTCGTGTAGGTGTGATGAACCACCTAACCAACCAAATCTTAACCTATCTGAAGGTTCAGTTTTTGCATTAAATTGTGGTTCATCGGGATTAATTGCATTAGGTATTACAAAAACATTTTTATTTAATTTTTTAATTTCATCAGCATAAATTGAAGTTGTTGTTGTAACATATTGACATACTCTTACATTATCACATATTTTTTTATGTAATCCTGATTCAACAACTAAAGTGTGTGCTGGATGCTCCTTTGTCGGTAACCAATAGTCATCTAAGTCTATGATAGTTATAATACCTAAACTATTTAGTCTTTTAATAATTTCAGGAGAATTCTCTTGACCTGCAATACTCCTATGTAAATGAACTATTTGATATTTCTTCCAATACTCCTCATCCATTATCTTAGGTTCGTAATCAATGTCCACATGAAAATCATCAGGATAGAGATTTTGTAAAAAAATATGAGGTTCTACTGAACGGAATTTACCAACACCTGTTCTATCTGATGGTAATACTAATACATTAATTTTTGACATACTTTATTTTTTTTAAAGTATAACAAAAAATCTAAGATAAGAAAAGGGGGTTATTTGACTTTTTTAATTTTAAGGACCTTACCCTCAAAAATATGTTTACCCACACGAAGAGATAATGCCTCATTGGTATTTTGTGATGATTCAGACAAAAGACCGGCACTTTGAAGTTCTTCTCTAACAACGTCTCTAACGGTATCTCTAACGACATCCCTAATCATTTGTTTTAAATCGTTGTTATTTATTGATGATTGAGCTCCTTTTGTTTCATTAACCTTTGGTTGTGTGTTACGTCCCATTAGACGAGTGGCTCCTTCAATTACTTCATCAGACAAGACTGCACCACCCGCCATTGGGTTTACAGGTTGGATTGGGTGTTCTATCATTAATTTTTTAATATCGTCAGGTAATTTTGAATTTGATATTCTATCACTAGTTACTGGTTGTTGTGTTTGTTGTATTTGTGGTTGTTGTACCATATTAGTTTGTTCCATCATGTCCTGAGGTATGTTATAATTTACATTACCTTCGGTTATGTTACCACCTGCAGATTGTCCTCTTGGAATCTGACTATGTACGTCCATTATTTTTTTGGACATTGCTAATTTTTGCATTAAATCACTCATTTCTTATTCTGTTGTGTCAAATTGTGCGTTTAATATAACTCTTGTCATACTTTTATCACCGTTAGGGTTATATCCTGGTCGTGCTGAATAAAAGTTATCACCTGTTGGTTTATAAGTAAAGATTTTATCTACCCTAAAAAGTCTCCAAGATGGTAAAGGTTGTTCTCCTTTATACGCCGTATGGGATGCTCCCGTTAAATCCCACGCTCTTAAAACTAAGTTTCCTGCCTTACTAATACCAATACAAACAGGTTCAATAGTTCTCAAACCTCTACCACCCGGTTCATCACCATCATAAAATATAGTCATAACAGTTTTGTTCCTAATTGAGTTTTGTATGTCACCCAATGAGGCAATTTCTGTTATCAACGATTTTACTGCGGTGATTAGTTTCATTTTATAAATTTGCCATCGGTCTACTACCATTGTTACCCTGGTCGGATACATAATATGGTTGAGACGAGTTGTATCTGTTAATTTTTATTTCTTCATTTCTTAATTGAACATCTTCTTTTGTGCCAGCTTTTTGGTTATAGATATCCAAATAAGTTCCTGTACCTCTACCAATATTATCACCATCTGCCATAGCATCTGGGTGTTGTGGTGAATAGTTGTCAGATTCAGGTGAAAAATCATTTCTTGGGAATAATTTTGCTCTTTCAGCATCGGCATAAGCAGATAGTTGATTATCCGGCTGAGAAAAATCTAATTTGTCATTTTGTGTTGCCATTATAATATGTCTTTAATTATTTGGTTTATTTTTTTTATTTGTTCAGTTACTGCCGCGTCATACTTGTTTAAACCCTTCTCGTGTTTTTGACCCGGAGTCTGAGGTAATCCATCCTTTTCGTGATTTTTAATAAATTGGTTTGACATTCCAGTATCCATCTTTATCTGTTTACCACTCTCAAGAGTATTTCTCCAATGGTCTAATACGTGATTACACCATTTATTCATTCTATCACCTCCATTTAAAATAAAAGGTGCGTCTTCTTTTCTACCTCCATAAGAGTCAAACCAATTTTTAATTCTTTTAATTTGTTGATAGGTAACAATAGGATTATCCCTTAATTCTTTATTTCTATTAAATCCTTCAACATTAGAATCTGCTTCAACCATTTCAAAACTTTTATTTAAATGGTTAACTAATGTATCAGGTAGTTTAGCTTTTCTATTGTATAAATCCTTATTCACTTTTAATCATTTTTGATAATTGTGATAAACTTATACCTTCTTTTTCGGCAAGTTTTCTTAATGCTTTAACATTTCTTACTAAAATGTCTGACATAGCTTTTGGTTCTTTCGGTTGGATATTGTCTACATCTTCTTTTTTAGATAAAAGATTTTCAATAACTTCTTCAACTTCTTTTTTTGTATAAACTTTTGTTTTTTCTTTTAATATTGGTCTACCAGCAAATCCTTCTTCATCTTTAAATTCTGATTTTTTATCCCTTTCCGGTTTCAATCCAAATTCATCGGCTCTCATTTCAGCACTTTCAGGTTCCAAACCTAACTTTTTTTCCAAATACTTGATTGTGCGTTCAGCATCCATGAATTGAGTTTCTTTATAACCAAAGGCATCTGACATATCCTCCTCCTTCATTGTACTTTCACCATAATAAATTCTAAACCCTCTTAAGAGTGGGTCTTGTGTTATTCTTGTCATTGCTACAGTTTGGTCTGTTGTTTTCTTTGGGTGAAGGTGTGGGTCCAAAATAGGGATTTTAGAATTAGTCATAGTACCATCGTAATCTATAAATTCATCAATCTCTCCTTTTTCTTTTTCTTTAATACTTTTTCTTTGTGTATTCTTAACGGCGTTTTTCCATTCATCATGTGAACTACACGGCATGTATCCTTCCTCATGTTCGTGAGTACCATTACACCCCTTTAATTTAGATGCTCTTTTTTCTGCGTCAATCTTTGTATCAAATAAATCTCGCTTCATGAAATAGTTTTTTACTATAAATACTGCGATGAAAGTATTTATCTTAAAAAAGAGGATGGCATCGCAAAATATCAATAACTATTATTTTAATAGATATGACTTAAAACTTGATTATAGTTCATATTTTGACCTTACGTTAGCATCAGATGAACGAGACTATGATGAAGAAGTAGTATTCTCGACAGACCTAATTGCAAATACTGACGGTAATCGATTGCCTATTAATATTGATTTGAATTCGGCCAATTCAAACTTAAAACAAACTTTAAAATGGAATAAGTACTATTCGGGTAATACTGTTGTGTCTCAAAACTACTATAACCCAAATAATGTTGATTTAACATGTTTTAGTGCATATACAGGATTGTGTGATGTTGGATTGGTTGCAACTGATAATGGGTTGTATGATAAAATGACAGGTCAAACCCTTTATTACAAAATGGGTGTAGAAGATAATCCTTATTATAAATTTCATCCTCATTACTATGACCGTCACATGAAATTACATCCTGTTACTTCATATGCACAATGGCCTAATTTTAGATTTACAGGTAGTGGTAATAATACACTTTATAATATTGTTTCTAAAGAAGATGATAATGTTGGGTATTATAATGAACTATATGGTGGATTCTATCAGGGTTTTTATAAACTTCATGGTTGGGACTATGAAGTATTTCCTGAAAGAGTTAATAAGGGATGGACTGCAGAATTTTTATTAAAACCGAGACAAAGGAATGAGTACACACCTCAACCATCTGAACAATACTTAAATGATATCTATCCTGAAAATGCTGGTACCTTCTTTTATTTTGGTACAAGAGCTGAAGATAAATATTATCATTTCGCCAGTGGTAGTCCTGTTTCAGATACTGGTTATACAAGAGTTACTGAAAGTCTAAGTTGTTTAAAAACTTGTGCATGTGCCAGTACTGCAGTAACAAATTCTGATTGTATAAATGTATATCCATCATCGGCAACAACAGTTTATCATAATATTGGATGTGGATGTGGTGCATGTACTAGTACGATTCCGGTACCACCAAAAGACCCTAAATTTGATGTGTTATCAAACGCATTATCCCTTAGACTTAGTGGTGACCCTAAAAACCCAAGACTATGTGTTAAATATATTAAAATAACGGGTGACTGTGTAACTACTGGAACATGTTCAACCACAGGTGTAACATATGAAACGGGATATACAATTAATGAAATTTGTTCAACAAGAGGTATATATAATGATTGTGGTTACGATAGTCTAATTTGTTACACTGCAAATACAAAAGAACGATGGGTTATGATAACCGCATCATTTGAAAGGTATCAATACCTTGAGGATTGTGATTTGTTAAATGTTGGAGGATTAGGAGATATTAGAGAACAAAGGTATCCATCATCTATTAATGGTGCCGCATACAATTTAATAATGCCTCCACAAACACATAGTGGTACAACAAAAGAAAAAAAGAGAGATATTATAGAGTTTAATCAAAAATGGTTAGACCAAGTTAATGATAGAAGAGGTCTTTTAAAACTATATGTTAATGGTTATTTATTCATGATTATTGAGGACTTTGAGGAAATCATTCCACATGAACTAAACACGGAAAGAGAAAAACAGATTGGGGTTCCTTTTAACATATCATGGGGTGGAGGTACTCAAGGATTACATGACCATTTAATATTCTCAGGGTGTACTGAAAGATACGGACCGTACATACAAGACCCTGAACTACTACCTAATAATATTCTATCGGGAAGTTCATTATCTGCGTTAACTACAAATATATTACTTGAGGAAAATTTTGGTGGAACCTTTATGGGTGGAATATCACAATTTAGAATGTATGTTGAACCATTGGCATCTCCACAAGTACAACATAATTATAGAATACTTAAAAATAAATTTGACCTATATGATTTTTGGTGTCCAAACTGCTACGACTGTTTATTGGGTTGTTACTTTGATTTTTCAATTGGTGAGGTGGCCTGTGATTATAACTTTATAATAAACGAATTGACTTGTGATTTTGGATTTAATGTTATTGATGCAAGTTGTGATTTTGATTTTAATGTAAAATAATTAATATGGAATTTTATATAAGAAAAAACGCAACACTTCCTTATCTTAAAGTTTTGGTACATAAAGACGGTAGAAACCAATTCAACCAATTTGCGAATGATATTAGTGGTTCTACAATAACATTCTCTATGTATGATGAAGAAACAGGTGTATATAAAATATTAGATAGACCTGCGAGTATTATGTCAAATGGGTATATAAATCCAGAATATTATGTTTATTATGATTTTAGAAAAACAGATACAAAAAAAGAAGGTAGATTTATTGGTGAGTTTAAAATTATAAATTCTCAAGGTACTATTATTTTACCTGTTAGGGAAACACTATATATAAATGTATTATCATCATTTGCTGACAGTGATACATGTTGTAGACCAAATAGGGGAGAACCATCGATTATATTTCCAACACAAACACCAAAAAATACTGTAACACCAACAATTTCTAATTCGCAAACACCAACACCAACAGCTACTGCCAATGTAACTGTAACTCCAACAGGGACACCTACTAATACACCCACTAATACACCTACACAGACACCAACAGGAACTCCAACTAATACACCTACACAGACACCAACAGGAACTCCAACTAATACACCTACACAGACACCAACAGGAACTGCCAATGTGACAACTACTCCAACTATAACACCAACTAATACCCCAACGGTTACTCCGACATGTGGGACATTCACTCAACAATATTTGAGGGTAAGACTATTAGGTTGTACTAATTTTGATTTAACATTATTTGATGACCCATCATTTACAATAAATGCAAATGCTGTTTGTGACTATGTTGTTTCCGGATGTGCGTATGGTGATTTGGGTACAATATATTGTGGTACTGAAACAATGTCATCAGGAAACCATGTACATACATTCAACCTTAGTCCTGTATTACAACCCGGAGAATGTATAACAGGGTTTACTGTTAGTAATGTAACACCTCAGTGTCCATGTGTTAACGTGAGTTATATTGAAGTTTCTCCAACACCTACACCTACTAATACCCCTTCTATAACACCAACTAACACTCCTACAAATACACCAACAGGAACTGCCAATGTGACATCAACACCAACTAATACTGTAACACCTACCACAACATCCACTCCAGAAGCGTCTCCATTAGTCACACAAACTGTAACTCCCACTAATACCGTAACACCAACATTCACACCAACCCCAACAATCACTCCAACTAATACGGTAACGCCAACACATACTCCAACAGTTACTCCATCTCCAACACAAGCAATCGCCCCTGCCGACCCATCTTTACAAATTTATTATGATGCTAGTATAGACACCAATTTTGACCCTGTCCCTGTTAGTGGCGATACATTTAATCAATGGAATGATTCATCGGCTAGTGCACATAATGCAACACCAATTGGTGGTGGTAGTAAACCTGAATGGTGGAGTAACGTACAGTGTGGGTTAAGTGCTGTTAAGTTTGATGGTACAACCAGTAAGTTGAGTGTTAACCCATTAACCGCAATAGCTAATATTACAGGTTACACCGCAATTGTTATGGGTAAAATATTAAATACTGGAACCACACAACAATTTGTAACTTCAGGTATTGGTAATGCCTCGACAAATAACTCTAATTTAAGACTAAGTGGTGGTACATTTGTAATTGGTGCCGCTGGTGGTACGGCACAAACGGCACAAATCGCAGATTTAAACCCACATATGTGGACTATGGTTTTTGATGGTACCCAATCAACAAATGCCGATAAGCTTAAATTCTATATTGATGGAACTCAAGAATCTTTAACTTTCTTATCAAATGTTGGTACATCAACAAATTCCTCTATAGATACACTATACATTGGTGTTGATAGGGTTGGAGTATCAACATTCCAATATTATTATAGTGGATTTATGTATGAGGTATTATTATGGACAAGAGTGTTAAGTGCTTCAGAATTAAATGCCGTACATAACTACTTAGATAATAAGTGGTTGTATTGTATTCCTCCAACACCCACACCAACTAATACACCAACAAGTACGGTAACACCAACACCAACTAATACAGTAACACCAACAATTAGTCTCACACCGACTAACACACCAACACCGTCATCAACACCAATACCTGTTACGGGATATGGATTTAATTTAGTTGCCTTACCGTATAGTGTACCATCATCCGGAAATACTATTATTAGTGATAATAATGGTACCCAATCTCAGGGTTCGACAAATCCTAATAGTTTCTCAGGAAATACTGTCGTTGATGGAATCTATTGGAATGCAATAGACACTGATGGTATAGATAGAACGTCTTATTTCTCAGGATTTACAGGTCAAAGTGTGACATTAACAATTTCTCAAACCGGTAGTACTGCGATATATTCAGGTAATACAGGTACAAGTACCGGTATTGGATATACTTTTGGTACGTGGACCAACCCTCCAGATACGGGATTCTATTTTAGGGATGGTGGAACCTCTAATCCTGATGTTGACGTAGTTTTAGTTCAGTCTGCGACCACACAATGGGTGACAGGTACTGTCGTATATATTAGTGCAGTAATAAATTAATTTTTAGTGGAATATTTATAATATATGGATTTTTACATCAGACAAAATAGTGAATTACCAATCCTTAAGATGAAAGTTGTTAAGGATGGAAGAACTGATGCATGGAAAGTATTTGATGCCGATTTAGACAATGCAACAATTCGTTTTTCGATGAAAGAGGAAGCGACAGGTATTCCAAAAATTTTGATGAATAATGCATATATTGTTGAAAAATTAAAAAATAATCCTGATTCTAATACTGAATATTACATATACTATAAATGGACTTCTCGAGACACAAGAAGAAAAGGTCGATTTATAGGTGAGTTCTCAGTAATTAATTCGATGGGTGAACTTATTGCACCAATCAGAGAAACATTATATATCAATATCATTTAATGAGTTATTTAGTTGCCAATATACCACCAATAGAGTGTTATATTAGAAAGGAGTATCTATATAATTTTGAAAAAGGGTTTGGCGAGTATGAACCATGTTATTGGGTATCGGTAAAATCAATTAAAGGGAGGGCATTATATTTTGAATCTTATTTGACAAATTATGGCGCAGTTTACGATAAATTACCTATATCGGCATATGTTTGGAAAACGGATATTGATGAAGAAGAGTTGTTACCTTTGGACCATTTAGAAATATGGGATGCCTTTTCATATAATATATCGGTAATACATAAATCAACGTTATCAGGTTTGGACTGTCGTGTATTCATGAAGAATAAAGAGTTTTATAAAGGAAAATATATGTTCACTATAGATTCTTGTCATTCAGAACCAAATGAGTTAAACGTCTCTTTATCGGAAACACCAAACGAACATAAATCATTTAATATTATAAAGTTAGATAACGGTCAGTTTGCTGCCCAACCAAACAACAGAGTTTTATATTATGACCAATCATTAACACCGAGAGGTATTAATATACCAGATTTTAAAGTTTCAACTAAAGAATTTTATTGCGAGGATGGTACCAAATGGAGTGTTGGCGACCAAGATGTGTTTTTTTATGACGATAATCAAAATTGAGTTTGACAATTTGAGTTTACCATTTTATATTTTATCCATATGTCCAAGAGTAATCTCACATAGTGTGAGAGCAAATGTCTCAGACGGTAAAATGAATTATTATGGTATCACAAAAAGAAATTGAAGAATTCCTATTAGGGGAAGACCCCGAAAAATACATCGTAGCGTTAGAATACGATTATCAAACATCCAAAATATTTAAGATTATTCAAGACCCCGAAAAGGGTAAACTTATCAAACCCGATAACTTTATTCCGTTTGCTTGGGTGGGTAATCTACACAATAAAAACTTTTATAAGGGAAATAAATACGCTCAAAAACAAGCAATGAGTGATTTTGGTATCCTGATTGAAAAGTTAGAAACTCACGGTGACCCCCGTCTTGAAAACGGTCTTAGGTTTTTAGTTAAAACAACAAAAACATATCAACATCTTGTTAATTTCTTTAAACAAGGTGGGTTAGACCCCTGGGACCGTAACAATACAGATAGTATTCAAATACTTCCCCCCGTAGAACAATACTTAGTACAAAAACAAAAACGATTGTTTAAGGGTTTTGAAGAATATGATGATGTACACCGATTTGTGTTTGACATCGAGACCACAGGTCTTTCCCCTGAAGATAATAGTATCTTCTTAATCGGTATGAAAGACAATCGTGGTTTTGTTCATTTGTTGTCTGCAGAAAATGAAGAGGAAGAAAAACAAATGATTATTGATTTCTTCTATACTATAGATTATTTGAAACCGAGTTTGGTTGGGGGTTATAACTCAGCGTTCTTTGACTTTCCGTTTATTCTTCGTAGGGCGGAAATTCTTGGTTTAAAAATTAAAGAAATTGTTAAAACTTTAAATCCTGAATCTTCCATTCGTCAAAAAGAGGGTATGTTGAAATTGGCGAACGAAATGGAACCCTACACACAAACAATGATGTGGGGGTATAATATTGTTGATATTGCACACGCGGTTCGTAGAGCCCAAGCAATTAACTCGGACATTAAGAGTTGGGGTTTGAAATATATCACCCAATTTATCGGAGCAGAAAAAGAAAACCGAGTTTATGTTCAGGGTGATAAGATTGGTAATACCTATTTTGAAAATAAACAATATTATTTTAACCCTGAGTCGGGTGGATATCGTGAGGTTGGTTCAAAAGGAACAGAAAACCTTATGGAAAGATTTCCAGGTAAGTTTGAATTAGTTGATGGAAAATATATTATCCAACGATACTTGGATGATGACTTGTATGAAACTATGGTTGTTGACGATGAGTTCAATCAAGCTAACTTCTTATTGGCTAAATTGGTACCAACGACTTATGAGAGACTTTCCACTATGGGTACTGCAACCCTTTGGAAAATGATTATGAGTTCGTGGTCTTATAAACACAATTTAGCAATTCCAATGAAGGGTGATAAAAGACCGTTTACAGGTGGATTATCTCGTCTTCTACAGGTCGGATATTCTACAGATGTATTGAAACTCGACTATTCATCACTTTATCCATCGATTCAGTTGGTTCACGATGTATTCCCTAAATGTGACGTAACAGGTGCGATGAAGAGTATGTTGAAGTATTTCCGTGACACTCGTATTAAGTATAAAAAGTTAGCGGAAAAATATTCTAAAACGGACCCTAAACTTTCATCTCAATACGGACGTAAACAATTACCGATTAAAATCTTTATTAACGCATTCTTCGGTTCTCTTTCAGCACCACAAGTATTTCCCTGGGGTGATATGGATATGGGTGAACAAATTACCTGTACAGGTCGACAATATCTTCGTCAGATGATTATGTGGTTTATGAAGAGAGGATACCAACCATTGGTTATGGACACGGATGGTGTTAACTTTGCGGTTCCTGAAGACCGATACACTTACAAATATGTTGGTAAAGGTAATAATGGATTGGTTACCGAAGGTCATGAATACGTTGGTACTGAAGCTGATGTTGCCGAATATAATGATTTGTTTATGAGAGGTGAAATGGGTTTAGATACTGACGGTCAATGGCCAGCAACCATTAATGTGGCTCGTAAAAACTATGCTCTTCTCACAGATAAAGGTAAAGTTAAACTGACAGGAAATACTATTAAATCCAAAAAATTACAAACCTATGTTGCCGAGTTTTTGGATGCTGGTTTGAGACTTCTTTTGGATGGTAAAGGTTCTGAATTTTTGGAATCTTATTATCAGTATGTTGATGATTTATTTAATTTAAGAATTCCTATTTCTAAAATTGCAAATAAGGCTCGTGTAAAACAGAGTGTTGAAGATTATAAAGTTCATGTAACAAAAAGAACAAAGTCTGGTTCTTTAATGTCTCGACAAGCACATATGGAACTTGTAGTTAAAGAAAATATACCTGTTGGTTTAGGTGATACGATTTATTACATTAATAATGGCACTCGAAAATCTCACGGAGATGTTCAAAAAAAGGGTAATGAAGTTATTTTGAATTGTTATTTGGTTAATGAAAAGGAAATATCTGAGAACCCCGATATGTTAGGTGAGTACAATGTCCCTCGTTATATTTCTGCATTTAACAAAAGAATTGAACCTCTGTTGGTTGTTTTCTCACCCGAAATACGTGATGAAATATTAATCGAGGACCCAGCTAACAGACCATTTTTTACTAAATCTCAAACACAATTAGTTAGAGGATACCCTCGAAGAGATGGTGACCAAGATACTTTAGATGAGGTTTTAACATTATCTGATTCAGAAATTGCGTATTGGAGACATGTGGGAATAAATCCGTTTTATATGTATTTGGATGGTACTTTAGATATGGTTGAGGTTGATTACGTTAAAAAGAATCAAACCATTATAGATGATACGTCTTACCAACCTAAAACTGTAATACCAAAAGACGAATTATATGATATGGATGAGGAGGGAAATTATATCTATTCTATTGACTATTAGGAATTCTTCATTCCGTCAGATGAAAGTATATACCAAACATCACCAATATTTTTTAGTTCGACAGATGCGAATTTGTTTAAAATTAATTCATCATATTCAGTATCAAAAGATAATGGAGAATCAACAATTACATTAGTTAATGATTTAATTGTTATGTGTTTGGTTTCATTATGATTTAAAACCACATTTACAGACTCATTTTCATTTTGTCCTTCGTAGTTTCTAACCACTAATACTTTTTCGTTTTTTGTTGTGTATTTTGGTAATGATACTACTACACTGTCGGATGTTCTAAATATTGACATAATTAAATTACATAAAATTGTCTTGGGAATGCTCGATATTGAAGAGACTTGTTTAATTGTTCTGCAACATTCGCCTCTCTTTCCATCATTTTTTCTGGACGAAGTCTCTCTAATCTACCTGTTAATTCTTCCATTAGTTTAGATTTTTCATCTTTTGATTCTGTTAACAATGAATCATATTCTAAAGTAACTTCAGAGTCTGGTGTTTTAAGGTTACCACTAAATTTACCTCTAACTCTACCAAGAGTTTCCTTAACATATGCGGTAAACCATCTACGAACCCATGTTTGAGCAGGAGAATTTAACTCGTCCCATCTCATTTCATCAATAGGGATGTCTGAAGGTAATCTTACGATATCAGGGTTTGCAGCTAAACACGCATCTCTATCTTCTGTGTCGTAATACCAATACCAACATCTATATTCATTAAATTGAATGTTACCAAAATCAAATTTTCCTCCCGGTACGTTCATTAAATGTAGTGCTTTTTTTCCGTCAGGTAATGCGGTTATTCTATAAGTTAATTCACCTGATATAATTCTTCTTTTAATGTTAATATCCTGCATTCTAAGGAGAATATCAAAAGCGGGTGTTATAAAGTAGTTACCTTGAGTCCCCATCTGTGAGAAACCCGCAGCACCACCTAATCCAATACCACCAAAACCTCCAAATCCACCCATGAATGGGTCAAAAAATGCGGCATCTAATTCTGCTCTTGAGAACCATAAAAGTTCATTTACCTCTCGACCTGCGGGAATTTCATAAATCTGTTGTCCTGGTACTAAATCAACATAATCTTTTTTAAGAACCCAATCACCACCGGCTTGTAGTCCAACAATTTTAGAATATGCGTAAGTGTATTGAGTTTCCCAATCTAAAGAACGTGTTGTGAATGCTCTTGTTAAGGATTGTTCGTCTAAATTTAATCCATATAATGAAGTCCATTGATTTTCAATTAGCCAATCATTCACATATTGGGCGTAGTCTTGAATTGACATTTCCAATAATGAATCCATCATTTCGTCTTCAATCTCTACACTTCTTATTGGTGCTCCCAACAAGTGTTTAATTCTTGTGTAAAGTTTACTTCTTTGTGGTTCAGTTATGATTGTAGTATTTGCCATGAACTTTTATTTTATAAATATCAATTAAATGGTAATTCTTTAATTAATTCTATCATCAGAATTAAAGACATATCTACCATCAATAATTTCTGCGTTATTTTTGAATACAACTGTTCCGTCTTTATCGTTATGGAAAACTAAATAATCCGTTTTATATGGTTTAACATTACCACTACCATATACAGTTAATTTACCATCAGTTTCTTTTATATCATTAAATGGTTTTATTTGCATGGTTTTTTTACCTTCAGGTGTTACAACGTAAGCGTCGACACCACCTAACATATCATCTACACCACCTAACTCACCAACTTTATATACCTCTTTTGTCCCAAAAATGTCCTTAAGATTAATAACAGCGTTGATTTCTCTTTTATCACCAAATTTATTTGACCTATCTAATCCTGACATTATGGTTTGGAAAGTACTGGATTCAGGATTAAAAATTCGATATCTTAATTCTGTCATGTATCTTATTAATCTGTCAGTCTCAGATAATTGTTGATTTTCATCTAAACCAATAAAGTTAATTGGGTTTATTCCAACCTTTTTAAGGTATAAGTTTATGTCATTAACTAGCGTACAAAATGCAGTGTAGTTAGTGTTCAGTTTATTAATGACTGAACGACCTGGTTGTTCGTAATCGTAAACACCTGACATTTGCCCTTGAGCATATTCGTTTTTTTCAAACCAATAATCAGAAAAAACTTCTTTTAAGATATCCATAATTGCAAACATGAATTTCTTTTTTACTTGTGGATTACGGTTGAATACCATTCTGTAGGTGTTTACTTGTTTTGAGTTACATCCTGCAGACACACCTTCATTTATTACCTGTTGAATAAATTTTCCTTCTTTTATTTTGTCTTTTGTTCTACCTAAGTATAGTTTATTAACAAACGGCCAATTCACTACTTTCCAAAAATTTGCAATGTATTCATCTCTTCTGTTTCTATATTTTAGGTAATAAGCATGTTCCCACAAATCTAAACCAAGTATTGGGTAACCACCAAACTTTATGGTATTCATTAATGGATTATCCTGATTAGATGTAGTCATTATTTTTAACTTATCGTTATTAGTTACAACTAACCATACCCATCCTGAACCAAATTTAGATTTAGCCTTTTTTTCAAATTGATTTTTAAATTCATCATAAGAACCAAAATCTTCTTTAATTTTTCTTAAAATTGGTCCATAAACTCTAGTATTTTTTGGTGTTAACATTTTCCAAAATAATGCGTGATTAAATGCCCCACCTGCGTTATCTTTTATACTGTTGTTAAATCTATTAATTCCTTTTACGATTTGTTCTAAATCTAAGTCAGTTCCTTTTTTCTTTTCGATAGCTTTGTTTAGCTTATCGACATACCCCTTGTAATGTTTATTGTAGTGAACATACATCGTCTCTTTGTCGATAAATGTATCTAAGGCAGAATAGGAGTATGGTAATTTTTCAATACCAATTTTCTTCATTTCTAATAAAATTTGTTTGCGTGTTGATTCTGTTGTAGATTCCTCAACTGTTACTTTTTCTACAACCTCTTTGTTGATTTCTTCTTCGAGTTGTTTAACTCTTTCTTGTAATTTCCTAAAACTCATCTAAAGCTTTTACATATAAATAACTCTTAGATGAAAAAAAATTAAAATCTTCTTTGTGAAATTTCATTTAATATTTCTTCTAAGGTGTCACCCTTTCCTTCGTTATCACCCATAACAGTTTCAAATATGTTTTTCTTTTTTGATAAGATGTCATATATAACACCTTCTATTGTATTTTCAAAAATTGGATAAAACACAGATACGTTTGATTTTTGTCCGTATCTATAGGCTCGGTCTTCTGCTTGTGCGTGGTCAGAAGGTACAAAGGATAGGTCGTTCATGATTACAGCCTCTGCTGCGGTTAACGTAATACCGACACCTGCGGCTTTTAGGTTACCCACAAAAACTTTTATCTTTTCATTTTCTTGGAACTGGTCCACAGAATATTGTCGTGCTGGTTTGGACATACTACCGTCAAGTGTCACTGCAGACTTACCAAAATGTTCTTTAATCATATTCAATGTGTTGGTAAAGTTTGTGAATATGATAACTTTTTTTCCTTGTTCAATAATATTTTCGGCAATTTCACAAGTTTCTTTTACTTTGTTTTCGGCAATAACTTGTCTTACTTTCATCAATTTTGAGAATTGGACAGTTAAGGACGAAGATTCATCAGATTGTTCATACCAATCATAATATTCACCCATAAGTTGTTCGTAGTCTTTGGATTTTAATCTTAAGTATACTGGTGTTATAATCTTATCGGGCAAATCTAAAATGTCTTCCTTTAATCTTCTAAGGACGTGAGTTTTGGTTCTGTCTCTTAATTCTTCAAGGTTATCTGCCCCTTGAACATTCCATACTTTTCGTTTACCAACTGTGAACTGATAACCATTACAATATCTTTTAACATATGCCATCCAATTATAAGCAACAGGACTATCTACCAAGTTTAAAAGGTTGTAATAGTTCATTGGTCGAGAGGTCATTGGTGTTCCTGTTAATAGCCATACTCTACCTACTTTTCTACATATGTCGTTTACTATTTTTGTTCTTTGAGCTTGTGAGTTTTGAATGTAGTGTGCTTCATCAACCACTACTAAATCAAAACCTTCGTTTAATATCGTTGATTCTTCAGGTACTTTTGGGTCGTAAAAGTTTTTTAGAATATCATAATTTATAATCATATAATCTGCACTTTCCCAATTCTTACCTTCTATTATTGAAATACTTTTATCTGTATAGTTCTGTATCTCCCTCATCCAATTAATCTTTAAAGATGCTGGACATATTATTAAAACTTTTTCAGACCCTGATTCAAGAGATGCAATAACGGTTGAGGTAGTTTTTCCCAAACCCATATCATCCGCCAAAATATATTTTTCATTTGCTACTAACTTTTCTATTGCTTCTTTTTGATGTGATAGTGGTGGTCTGTGTGTGTATCTTTCATAGTCAATGTCAACCTTATGTTCTTTTTTTCCTATAATTGCGGCTTTAGGTAACCAAAAATCATGTAATTCTTCTGACTCAAATAATTTACCCCATATATGAAACGCTTTGTCTTTTTCTACTAAAAGTTTTTCTATATAAATTTTTTCAGGTTCTTTTGTTAGAAGTTTATCTTCCATCATTCTTTTTGCAAAATAAGAATCTAATGGAACCCATTTTCTTGCTATTTTTGGGACGACATCTTTATATGTGTTTATGTAGTCGGCTTGTGCTCGAGTAATCTTAAAATTTTTAGAATTATTATGTTTCTTTTTTATTGCAAGAATATAGTTATTAAAACCTTCGTATTCTTCAAGTACACGAATGGCTTTAACTTCAGGTATTTTTGAAAATGTTTCAGAGTTTTCTTGCATGATACAAATAAATTTAAATATAATCAAAAACTAAATATTTATCAATATATGACACAGAGAAGAGTACCAATAACGCGTTTGAACAAGTTTTTTGGCTCCGAAGACTTTAATCTCGAAATTGATATGGGTCGAGAATGGTTGAATGGAGACATGAACTTCACTCTTGTATTGTATAGTGTTGATACTCAAAGAACCGTTAAAGATGATGTTTATGGTGAAGTAAGTTCTGACGGTGTTCAATTTAAATCTCCCGTTGAATTTAATGCGTTAGTAAAAATTGAAGTACCAACAAACGATTTTATTAACGGGAGTAGAATACTACAAAATGAACCAGGTAATTTAGTTTTTTCAGTTTATACTAAAGAATTAGATGAAAAAGATATTGATATTAAATTGGGTGATTATATTGGATATTGGATTCGTGAAAACGAAATTAAATACTATTCTGTTGTTGATGCAGCAACACCTGACTATGATAATAAACACACTTATGGTGGATACAGAAGTTTCTATTATACTTATACTGCAACACCTGTGTCTGAAAATGAATTTAGAGGGTTATAATGGCATTACCAAAACAAGTTAAAAAGTATCTACCCCTTACACCTGAAAAACAGTTGTTAGAAAGAAGGGAACAACTTTTGGAGTATATTCAAAAGGATGGAACTTATTTGCCAAAAGGAATTTTACATGCTGATTTAGATAGGGGTATGTTGGATTTTGTGAGAGATGAATTAGAGTGTGTTGTTGACGGAAAGAAAATACACAATATTGATTTAATTATAACTTTACAGAATTGGGCTCAATTTTCTCAAACTTGGAACACGGAGGATTTGAATGGTAATGTTCAATTACCGTTTATCACGACAGTCCGTCAACCTGAAGTTCCATACGGAAGTAACCCATCATTACAATACACCATACCAAACAGAAAAGAGTTTTTATATGCTCAAGTTCCAACATGGGATGGTACAAGAAAGGGTATGGATATATATAAAATACCTCAACCCGTTCCTGTTGATATTACATATGATATTAAAATTGTTTGTAATAGAATGAGAGAATTAAATCAATTTAACAAAATTGTATTACAAAAGTTTAGTTCTCGTCAGGCATACACCTTTATTAAGGGTCATTATATTCCAATTATATTGAATAGTGTTTCAGATAATTCTGTTACTGAAGTTAATAAAAGAAAGTTTTATGTTCAAAATTATAACTTTACTATGTTAGGATTTTTAATGGATGAAGAAGAATTCCAAATTTCACCGGCCATTACAAGAGCATTGACTATGTTTGAGGTTGAAACTAAAAAGGGTTCAAGAAAAGCAACACAACATCCTTCGAGACCTGACAACTTTGATTTAGATATATTATTTAGTGACTCACAAACTGAAAAAAGTGAAATATTTAGATATACTGTAGACTTATTAGTAAACACAACAGATAACATATCGTCATATGATGTTTATATTAATGGAAACTATGTTGGTGAGGATATATCAACAATACAAATAACAGATGGAGATTTAATTAGAATCGTAATTACTAAATCAGATGGTACTAAAAGTGCTTCTATTAATACCACAGCATACATTAAGTAATTATTCTCCGTAGATATCCTTTTTCTTTTTGCATTTTTCCAAAATTAGTTTTTCCAAGAATTTGTACATCTTCAAACCATTATCATCACAATAGGTTTTTAATACTTGGTGTACTTCTTTAGATATTTTTAAGTTTTTAATTTCAGACATAATTAGATAGGTAGAAAAAAGGCAGAATAAATTCTCCCTAATAATAAATATTACCTTTAAGTAAATGTATTTTGTAGTTTTTCTAAATATTTATCTATAAAAATAAATCAAAAAGAAATAAAAATTAAATGGCAACATCAAACAAAGTATTCGTTTCTCCTGGTGTTTACACTTCTGAAAGAGATTTAAGTTTCGTAGCTCAGAGTGTGGGTGTAACTACATTAGGAATTGTTGGTGAGACCTTACAGGGACCAGCATTCGAACCAATTTTCATCACAAATTTTGATGAATTTCAAACGTATTTCGGTGGTACAACACCGCAAAAATTCGTAAACACACAAATACCTAAGTATGAGGCTGCGTATATTGCTAAGGCATATCTACAACAGTCTAATCAACTTTTTGTTACAAGAGTATTGGGTTTAAATGGTTACGACGCAGGTCCATCTTGGTCTATAACTACAGTCGCAAACGTAGATTCTTCTACAGTTTCGGCAACAGGTACTACAGGTCCTGAGACTTTAACATTCTCAGGTAATACCGGTGGAACTATAAACTTTACTTCAGTTCCTTCAACATTAACTAATAAGTTCTATCAAACATATACAACATTTGATGGTAGTACATCTACAATCTCTGACGATTTCAAAGGATATATCTTACCAGTATTATTAGATACTAACTCTTCAGGTGGAACCGCATATTTTTGGGGTACTGTAAGTGGTAGTACATATGATAGTGTCGTTGCAGTTAATAGTAACTTTAGTGCTTCAACTGAAACTTATGGTGTTTCAGGTTTGACTGCAGATACCGCAACATTTACAAGTCCAAGTGATGACCCCTGGTATTATTCATTATTTGATAATCAAGGAGACCAAACTTATTATGGTTTTGGTTTTGGAGCGGCTTTCCGTCCAGCGGGTACGGGATTAGTTAATAACGGTTCTGGAGATTTTACAGGTAGTATTTATATCTATTATACAAAATATAGTGCTGATTCTTATGCTGATTATGATGATGTTGTAATAGCAACTTTACGTTCTCGTGGTGTTACTACTGATTCATCAGGAGGTCCTGTTTATACTGTAACAGGTACAAGTGATGTTCGGTTAGTTACTACGGGAGCATATTCAGGTGTTTCTAAAAACCCTAAATTAACATTCCAAGTTTCAGGTATTACAAGTGGTAGTGATACGTTTACATTTAACACATCATTTGATTCTTCAGATACTAACTACATTAGTAAAGTATTTGGTAAGGGTAACTTCTCAAAACCAAGAACCGAAGTTCCTTTATTCTTAGAGGAGGTATTCCAAACAACATTAAATGATTCATATAACAATGGTTATATTAGAGGTATTAATGCTGATTTAATAGCATTACCTCAATCAAGAGGGTTGGATACTACATCAATTGCTTGGTATTTGAATAATTATCAAACACCATCTACACCATATATTGTTTCTGAACTTCGTGGTAATACTGTTTATAGACTGTTTAGATTTACATTAATATCTGATGGTAGTGCAGCTAATAGACAAGTTAAAGTTTCTATTGCTAACATGCAATTTAGTAATGGTACATTTGATATTATTGTTAGAGATTTCTTTGATACGGATTCTAATCCTGTTGTTTTAGAGAAGTTCACTAACTGTACAATGAACCCAACACAAAATTCATATGTCGCACAAAGAGTAGGTACTTCAAACGGTGAGTATGAGTTAAAGTCTAGATTTATCATGGTTGACATGGATGAAGACCATCCTAGTGATGCACTTCCTTGTGGATTTGAAGGTTATAACTTTAGAAGTTACTCAGGAGCTAAAAATCCATTCCCTGTTTATAAGACAAAATACAATAATCCTGGTGATATCATCTACAACCCACCATTCGGAGCATCAACAGGTGCTGACAATGTAGTGAGAAGTGCTGGTGATAGAGTTAGGAAAACTTATTTAGGTTTCTCATCAACTGTAGGTATTGACCCTGATTTCTTTGAATATAAAGGAAAACAAGTTCCAACATCATCTGATGGTGAAGGTACAGATTGGTCAGTATTGACTAAAGGTTTCCACATGGATTCAGGTGCAACTGTTGTTACTATTTCAGGTGGTTATTCGACTTCAGGTACTTCAGCGTTTGAAGTGGGTGATGCATCATTCCAAACTGACCCTCAAAGTAATACAAACCCATACTATTCATTGGCGGCTAGAAAGTTCACTTTATTAGCACAAGGTGGTTTTGACGGATGGGATATCTACAGAGAGTATAGAACAAATGGTGATACATTCTCATTAGGTAATACAGGTTTCTTAAAAGGTAACAGTTCAACTTCAATAACATATCCTGATTCTACAGGATGGGGTTACTTTAAACCAATTACAGGTCCTGACCAACAACAATGGGCTAACACTGACTACTACGCATACTTGTGGGGTCAGACAACATTCGCTAACCCTGAAGCTGTAAACATTAACGTGTTTGCGACACCAGGTATCGATTTTGTAAACAACGCTTCGTTGGTAAATGACGCAATTGAAATGGTTGAAACAGATAGAGCGGATTCAGTTTATATCTTAACTGCACCTGACTACGACATGTTCTCACCTAACACTGCTGATTTTGATACTCAATTCATCTATCCTGAGGAATTGGTTGACTTGTTAGACGATTCAGGTATCGATTCTAACTATAGTGCAACTTACTACCCCTGGATTTTGACAAGAGATACAGATAATAACACACAAATCTACTTACCACCAACAGGTGAGGTTGTGAGAAACTTAGCGTTGACTGATAACATTGCATTCCCCTGGTTCGCATCTGCGGGTTACACAAGAGGTATTGTAAATGCAGTTAAAGCACGTAAGAAGTTAACACAAGACGACAGAGACACTCTTTACAAGGGTAGAATTAACCCAATCGCAACATTCTCAGATGTGGGAACTGTAATTTGGGGTAACAAAACTCTTCAAATCAAAGAGTCTGCTCTTGATAGAATTAACGTAAGAAGATTGTTATTACAAGCTCGTAAGTTAATCTCAGCTGTGGCAGTTAGATTGTTATTCGAACAAAATGACGAGAAAGTAAGACAACAGTTCTTGGATTCAGTTAACCCAATCTTGGATTCAATCCGTAGAGATAGAGGTTTGATTGACTTCCGTGTAACTGTATCAAACACTCCTGAGGATTTAGATTCAAATACTTTAACAGGTAAGATTTATCTAAAACCAACAAGAGCTCTTGAATTCATCGACATCGAATTCTTGATTACTCCAACAGGAGCATCATTTGAAAATATCTAATACAGATAATTAATAAAAAAAGGGGGAGCGAAAGTTCCCCCTTTATAGCCTTAAAAACAAAAAAATGGAATTCAATAAAAAAACTTTAAACGAAGCATTATCAATAGAAAATTCAGGAAAGAAGACTTTCTCTGAAAAACCACAAAATATTGTTATTTCTGAAGAACAATTAGAAAGATTAATTCAAAAGGTTACTAAAGGTAAAAAATGAATTTAAAACAAATCATTAAAGAGTACGCCGAAGAAAAACAACTTCGTGAAGGGTTTGACGAAGAAGGTCAACCTGACTTAAAATACTATGCTTTTGACTGGGATGATAATATTGTAACAATGCCCACACGTATTGTGTTATCAACTGAAGACGGTGAAGAAGTAGGTATGAGTACTGAAGATTTTGCTGAATACCGTGAAAGTATAGGTAAAGAACCATTCGATTATAAAGGTAAAAAGATTGTTGGATATGCTGAAAACCCATATCGTAATTTTGGTGTTTCAGGAGATAAAGCATTTATTGTTGATTCTATGTTAGCAAAACCAGGTCCATCGTGGAATGATTTTGTTGAAGCAATAAATGGGGGGTCCATTTTTTCTATAATCACCGCAAGGGGTCACAACCCTAAAACTCTTCGTGAGGCGGTTTATAATATGATTGTTACCGACCACAATGGTATCAGTAAAAATGAATTATTAAATAATTTAAAAAGATATCGTGAATATTTTGATGAAACAAAAATGAGTGACAAAGAAATGATTGATTTTTATTTGGATTTGGCAAAGTTTCATCCTGTAACCTATGGTGAGGGAAGTGCCGCGAATCCTGAGGAGGGTAAGATTGTTGCATTAAGAAACTTCCTTTCGTATGTCAAAAATATGGCACAAGAGCTCGGGGAGAAGGCTTATTTTAAGAACGACATCAAAAACAATTTTGTACCTATGATTGGATTTTCTGATGATGATGCTAGAAATATCGAAAAAATAAAAGATTTTCTAGATGCAGAAGATACTGATAAACTAGTTAAAACATATTTAACAAAAGGAGGAGAAAAACAAGAAGTATAAATTATTTCAGTAATTCTGGGCTCATTCTATGAGTAATTGAATTCTAAAATAAAGTAAATAGAAAAATTTTTCAAACTCATAATATTTATAAGAAATAAACAAAAGAAAAAATTTAAAACCAAAATACTATGGCAGACTTATTAATGAAAATGCCCACACCGTATGAACCAAAAAGAAAGAATCGATTTATCCTTTCTTTTCCTTCATCATTGGGTATCAACTCTTGGTACGTAGAATCAACTTCACGTCCACAGATTACTATTGGAGCAACAGAGATTCCATTTTTGAACACATCAACATACGTGGCAGGAAGATTTAATTGGAACACAATTAATGTAACCTTCCGTGACCCAATCGGACCTTCAGCAGCACAAGCTCTTATGGAGTGGGTTCGTTTACACGCTGAATCAGTAACAGGTCGTATGGGTTATGCTGCTGGTTATAAGAAAGACATTGACTTAGAAATGTTGGACCCAACAGGTGTTGCAGTTGAAAAGTGGATATTACAGGGAACATTCTTAACTGACGTTAACTTTGACTCGTTAGGTTATAGTGAGGAGAACTTGGCAACTATTACGGCAACTCTTCGTCCTGATAGATGTATTTTGGTTTACTAATTTAATATTTACGAAAAAAAGTATTTTGTTATATTTAACCATAGGGGAAACCCTATGGTTTTTTTTATTTAAAATAATATGGATACAGCAGCACAATACGGTCAAATGGATATGAACCTACCACATGATGTGGTTAAATTACCTTCGGGTGGAAAATTCTATAAAAACAAAAAATCATCAATTAAGGTTGGTTATTTAACTGCGAATGATGAAAACATTTTAATGTCACCAAACATTATTCAATCTGAGGGTATCATTAAAACGTTATTAAAACAAAAAATTTATGAACCTAATTTTAATGTTAGTGAATTAGTTGATGGGGACGTACAAGCTATTTTATTATTTTTAAGAAATACCGCTTTTGGTACTGAATATAAGGTTGTTAGTACTGACCCAGTTACTCAAAAAACGTTTGAGGCTGTTATAAACTTAGATGAGGTTAACTTTATTGAACCCGAATTACAAACAAATGAAAAGGGGTTAATAGGTATAACATTACCAACATCAGGTAATGTTGTGGAATGTAGAATACTAAATATTGGTGAACAAGATGAAATTGATAAGTTAACATCACAATATCCTGAAGGTATGATTGCACCTATTGCAACTAAAAAATTGGAAAAACAAATTGTAACATTAAATGGTGATGACAATAAACAAAATATATCTGTGTTTATCACTCAAATGCCAATATCTGATGCTAAATACATTAGACAACAACTAAGGTTGGCAGAACCAAGACTTGATTTAAGAAAAGAAATTATAGCCCCGTCAGGAGAAAAAGTGTTTGTTAATGTCACTTTCGGGGCTGAGTTTTTTCGACCTTTCTTCTGATTATAAAAAAAATCAACTAGACGAAATTTATTATTTGTGTAAACATGCAAATTTTTCATATTCGGACATTCTTATTATGCCTGTTTTTGAAAGAAAATATTTTATCAATAAACTTGTTGAAGAATTTGATAAAAGAAATGAAATGATAGAAAAACAAAAAAATAAACAATAATCTATTTATCATAAAAATAGAGTATGTTTTTTGTAGATACAAATGAAAGTACAAGTGCTTTTGAACCTAGTTCTTCTAGAGCTGGTAGTTTTGCAGCACAAGCAGCAAAAGAAGCTAAAGACGCGGTTAATCCTGCGGTATTAATAGAGGGTTTAAAAGAAATTGAAAATATTGCAACACAAACATCAAGAACAATATTTGGTCAATTTGGGTCAGCGTCAGACCAAATACAAAAAACAATTATAGAAACATATAAAACAACTGTTAAACTTGGCGCGTCATTAAAAGATAATATTGACATTTACCAATCAATTGGTAAATCCTTACAAAGGAATGTTTATTTAACTGATGAACAATTAGGTAGTTTAGTTGCAATACAAAGAGCAACAAACCTTAGTGCTGAAGAAATAGGTAGTATGGTTACCGGGTTTCAAGACTTGGGTCAAGGAACCGATAAGGCTATTGAAAGTACTGAAAAATTATCACAAACAGCTCGAAAATACGGTTTAAATGTTAATACATTTCTTAAAACCGTTGGTGATAATATTAAATTAGTTAATTCTTACGGATTTAAAGATGGTGTTGAGGGGTTAGGAAGAATGGTAGCAAGAGCTCAAGCTCTTCGTATGAATTTTGCTGAGGTAAAAGGATTGGCTGCAGATTTATTAAGTCCTGAAAGTGCAATTGAATTAGCTGCCACTATGCAAACATTAGGTGGTGAGATTGGTGCTTTAGGTGACTTTGGTCAACTAATGTATATGGCGGAAAACGACATGGAAGGACTTCAAAATAGCATTATAGATGCAGCAAAATCTGCAGTAATGTTTAATGAAGAAACTGGTGAATTTAAAATTACTGGTGTTGAAATGAGAAGGTTACGTGAACAGGCTCGAGCATTGGGTCTGAATTATGAAGATTTAGCCAATACCGCAGTAAAAGCGGCAAAAGAACAAAGGGTAATGGAAACATTAGACTTTACAGGTTTAAATCAAGACCAAAAACAATTAATTGCTAACTTATCAGAGATTGGGACTAATGGTCAAATTAAGATTAATGTACCGGGATTTGAAGATGTTACGGACGTTACTAAATTAACGGCAAAACAATTTAAAGACCTTGAAGATTTCCAAAAAAAATCTGAGTTATCTTCAGAAGAAGTGGCATTACAATCTTTAAGTATTCAAGACAAACAATTGGTTGAACTTAGAAGAATAAAATCAGCAGGACTAGTATCTAGTGAATACCTATCAACTGAAGAAGGTAGTAAAGGTGAAGATTTAGAGGCGTTATTGAGGTCTGTAGTCACAGCAACAGGTAGGGAAACAACTAAAGCAATAGAAACATATATTACCAGTAATGCTACAGGGCCAGGATTTGATGATGCAGTTACAAGTTTTATTACTGGTTCTTCAAAATTTGTAGATGATTTTGGTGATGCAATGTTAGATTTTAAGGATGCCATAGAAGGATTAGCCGTAACTTTACCTTCATCATATAAGAGAGAATTAAATATTACTGACCCGGTTAACCAATTTAAAAGTTCTTTAGATGGTTTAACAGTAACAGTTAACAATGTGATTGATGGGTTACAAGATATAATAGATGGTACTAATGTTGATGTTGAAGGGTGGAATGAGACAAATGATTTTATATCATATCCTGGAGGTCAAAGAATGCTTACAGTTGGTGCTGATACATTTAAGATTAATGATTTGGATACGATTATTGGTGGAACTTTTCCCGAATCTAATCGTATGAACAATAATGATAATACAAAAAATATTAGTTTTAACCCATTAGAAATTAAAATAAATGTTGCGGGTGTAACTAATCAAGATTTTGTCAATATGATGAAGAGTAATGAGTTTACTGCAGCAGTTAGAAAACAAATTTTATCCGGTATTGGTAGTCCGTTAGGAAATACAACTGCGGGATATGTTTAATTAAAAAAAAACATTAACAATCTATTTATCTAATAAAAGAATAGATGCCAAGTCCATTATCATTTAATTCAACTGAAAACTTTAGAAAAAAGTTACTTGTAAGAAACTTACAACCTTACACGTATCCTGGTTCATTTACACCAAATTCAAAACCAGCGACGGGTGATTTGACTATTAATGATTTGGCAGTATATGACACACCTTCTTTAGTAGACATCGGTGACGACCAAGAAAAAAAATTATATGTAAAAAACGCATATGGACCTGAAAATGGTTTTGATGGGTATGGTGATGTTGTTGATATTAATGTTGATAACGGAACACAATCTAATTTGGGTGAATACGATTATTATGCTTCTGAACCGTCAAAAAATACATTAGAATCACGTAAAGATTCATTTTTAAAGAATGAGTATGGACCACAAAAAGGTTGGGGAGAACCAATTAGTGTAGAAGATGTTGAACCTGTAAACTTAATACCTTTAAATTTAATAGCGGGAATTCCATTACAATATCCGTTGGACCCAGTTCCGGCTAAAGATGAATACTATAGATTTATTTCATCAACATACTCACCTTATCAGTTGTTAATTTCAGATGACCCACAAGGGTCTGATGGTAGATTAACTCAAGATTCTGATTTGATGCAGATTGGTGCTAAAATTTTAAGAAGAGATTGGGTTACAAGAACACAAGGAAATGCGTATCAGTTTACCGTTGGAAGGGCTAATATTTTAGATGCCGTTAATGACCCATTTAGAGCGTTGGGTGTTGCAACAGGTAGAGTACCTATAATTGAACCTAATTGGAACATTTCAGTACCCGATTCGATTGTTGGTAAAGGGTTAGACTTTATATCAAGGGTAGCTGGTGTTACTGCACCATATTCATGGATACCTGGTGATTATTTTTCATTACCACAGAAAAGAAGTTTCTTAGAGCAAATACAAAGAACTAGTTTAGTTAATAGGGGTATTAATAGTGTTGGAAGAGTTGCGGGCGCTTTAGGGTTGGGTGGAGTTCAAAAATTGGTTGAAAAATTAAATTTACCAAATAACAGAACGTCCTCAGATATATTTTTAGCCAACACAGGACAAGGACAGTCGTCTATGTTATTTAATAACTTAGAGTATAATGACTATAGACCTGACTATAGAGCTAATTTCTTAAATGATTTAAATCTTGGTGCACCACAAGGAAACTATTATATTGGTAAAAGAACATCAGAACCAACAGACTTAGTATTTCCAGCGGATGCAATGCCGGTTGATAAATACGGTTATGCTACCCAATCACCCGTATATGGATATGGTGAATTAGGTAAAGAATATGAAGGTTCAGAAAATGATTTTAGATTTGGTTTAAATACAAAATCAACATACGATACTGGTGGTATCAATGGAGGATTTTTATGGTCAACCGATGGTATTGAAGGTTCATATGGAAGAAGACCTGGTCCTACTAATGATAATCCACAACAATCTGAAGATAGTTCATGGATATCCACAAAAAGCACATTCGATTCTAAAACAAGTAATAACTCAATTTATAACTATAAAAACGGTTCAATATTAGATACTACTCAAAAATTAGTTGACGCGGCAGAAAAGAGTGATAAAAAACTTGAACACGCAGGAAACGCAATCAATCAAGTAAGTAAAAAATTCTCTGACGGATATAGATTAATGACTAAGGGTTCTCGAGTAGTTAGATACTCTTCAGAAAATAATTATTCAGAGGGATATGAGTACTGTCGTGTTTTTGCTAAAGACACTCCTTTCTATAATATGGGTGATTTACAAAAAAGAAGTGGAAACATTAGAAAGTTTAGTTATTCAGTTTTAGATAAAACATACAATCTAAATATTGCACCCATGAATGGTAAAGACTCAACAAACATGTTGGGTAACGATTATTCAGACAATGGACCAAAGAAATATATGTTCTCTTTAGAGAATTTGGCTTGGAGAACATCTAATAGAAAAGGGTATACTTATGATGATTTGGCTAATTGTGAAAAAGGACCAAACGGTGGTAGGGTTATGTGGTTCCCTCCTTATGATTTAAGAGTAAATGAAAACGTTAGTGCTCGTTGGACTGCTAACGAATTTTTAGGAAGACCTGAACCTATATACACATATAATAATACAACTAGAGCAGGTGACCTTTCTTGGAAGATAATTGTTGACCACCCTTCAATTATGAATCTTATTATAGATAAAGAATTAAAAGGACAGAACGGTGAACAAGTAAATGCAATTGTTGATTCATTCATTGCGGGATGTTTAAATTACGATATATATGATTTGGTTTCAAAATACCCACAATTTTCACTATCTGATATCTATGAGTTGGTTGATAAAATAACATCAGTTGAGGACTACCAAACAGAGGTAAAGAATATACCAACAGAAACACAAACAGTACAACCAACCGAAAGTAGTACTGAAACACTTAAAGAATATTTAGATAAAAGTGTTCCACTAATTTTTTATTTTGATAATGACGTACCTGGACCACAAAATAGTACTGATACTACAACTACTGTGTCATATTCAGACACATATAATGACTACATTAGTAGAGAAACCGTAATTGCAAACACACAACCTGACCCATCAAAAAAACAGGCAATTGAAACATTTTTTGATACTATTTACGATTCTTTTGAGACAAATAAAGAGTTTGTTAATAAATTGGGTAAGACGCTTAAACAGGGAAGTACGGTAAACATATTATTTCAAGGGACAGCATCTCCAAATGCTAGTGATGCATATAACAAGGCACTATCAAAACGAAGAATAAGTACAATCAAAAATTGGTTAAAAGTTCAAACAATTGAGGGTGGCGGAAAAATAGGTGACTACTTCCCTAGTAGTGATGGAGGTACGGGTACCTTAATTATAAGTGAAGAGGCATTGGGTGAAAGTGGAACGGTAACGGACATTAGTGGTCAAACTGTTAATTGTCCTGCACAGGTTCCTGATACTGGTGTGGATTCTGAATTTTCACAACCTGCGATGGCGTGTAGAAGGGCAAGTATTACAGTAACAAATGAAACATTACCAGAACCAACACCAGCTCAAGAAAGTGAAATTACAGAAGTATCTACAGATGACAACGGAGTTACACAAGAAACTTCATTTATAAAAAACACAAACACGGTTACAACCCAAGAATCTAAAGTTAGACAAGATATTGCAAAAAGAGTATTGAGAAGAACATTAAGTGAATGTAACTATTTCCAAATGTTACAAGAAGACTCACCGGCAGTATACGATAGTATTAAAGAAAAGTTTAAATATTTCCAACCATCTTTTCACTCTATAACACCTGAAGGATTAAACTCAAGACTTACATTCTTACAACAGTGTATGAGACCTGGTGATACTATACCAACAATACAAAAAGATTCTACAGGAAGAATAACTAAAGTTTATAATGATGCCTTTAATACTGCATTTGGTGCACCACCGGTTTGTATTTTAAGAATTGGTGATTTTTATCATACCAAGATTGTAATTAATTCTTTAAATATTAGATATGAACCATTAATGTTAGATTTGAACCCTGAAGGTATTGGTGTACAACCGATGATTGCCGATATAAGTATGTCCTTTAATTTTATTGGTGGCGAAGGATTAAAAGAGCCTGTTGCTAAGTTACAAAACGCATTAACATTTAACTATTATGCTAACACTGAAATGTATGATGATAGGGCGGATGTTACAGATGATTCGGCGTCTCAGTTTGATGCTCAAATATTAGAGGCAATTCAGTTATTAAATGCAAATACAGACCCAAGACAAACTGTTGAAAACCAAAGATTAGGTGGTGTAACAATAGGTAATATACAAACACAATCAACAACTGCTGAGACTGGTGCTATTTCAGGAACATCAGATTATAAACAAATAATGAGAGATATTACCGCACATAATAAATCATATGCGGAAAATGTAGTATCAACATTAGAGGATATTAACAACAATTATTTGTATGGTGGATTAAAATTGTTTGTTAAAGATAGAGAGTACACGGAAGGGTTGGTAAATGGTAATGACACTAACATATTAGGTAAGAGTACGTATATTCAAGAGAAGGTTGATGCTATGTATAACTTCTGTGTTGATGATGTTAACGATGGAACAACACCTTTAATTAGTTATGGTAATTTTGGAAGATTTAAAAATTCACTAATAGATAGTTATAAGAAATCAATCATTAAGGTTATGGGTACCAAAAAGGATGATTATGCTCTTAATATGGAAACCACTAATCAAAAATTAAATGAGGTTGAAACAACGCTTATATTTGATATTGATAAATTAAATTTTGTAAATACTGAATCGGATGGTGCGGGAACAGCAACCGATGGATACCAAACTAAACAAGGTAGTACGGTTATCTTTAAAGTTTTAGGTACTGATGAGGTTGATAAATCATCAGACCCAACACCATCAGATACGTTAGAAGAGCTAAGTAATGATTTTGATATTATAGGTACAGATATAAATGAGTTAGATGGTAAGTTAATCTCATATTATTTATTAACAACATCAGACAATGAATGGAACCAAAGTTTCACATATAGTGCATATCCTGATGATACTACATTAAAACCAAAAAGTGCACTCAGAAGGGCGAGCAAAGAAAAGAGAATAAATACACCTGAAGAAGTTGCATTGTTCACATTTATGGGTAAAGTTATAAAAGACGACACAAAAACACTAAGTAATGAGATTATTGCAAATATGAAATTTGACGGGGATGGTCAAAAAAATAGGTTTACAAAAGAACTTGATGAAGTATTGGATGAATTGAAAGTATACTATGAAGCGGCATATGATGAATCATCAAAAAACTTTAAAAATTTTAAAGAGAAGTATTTTAATAAAAAATATTCGCAATACCAACCATATAATCAAGATAAAGAAAGAGCCTTTACCTTCTCTAAAATTGAAGATGGGACTTTATCTAATGACTTAATGAATTTGTATAATACACTTAATACTGGTGATAACGCAACATTTAACGGTAAAAAACAATTAAAGTAATGCAATATTATAATAGATATAAAGAGTTTTTAATTAATGGAGAACAAACCGTTGTTCCTTTTGTTAGAATTCCTGCAAAGCCTACCGACAAGAAATATATCTATAGAGTAGGTAAGAGTAGATTAGATAAGATTTCACAAGAAATTTATTCTACACCATATTTTGGTTGGCTTATTATGGTTGCTAATCCAAACTTTGGTGGATTGGAGACAAACATTCCGGATTCTACAACATTGATTATTCCATTTCCGTTAATATCTTCATTACAGGATTATAAATCGGCATTAGATAATCATTTCTTCTATTATGGCAGGTAACAACAGACAAACAAGAAACATTTTTGTTGAAACAGACTATGATAACATTATATTGGTAGACCCCAATAAAGTTGTCTTGCCTGATGGTGAGGTTGAAGAAAGATTAGTAAATCATGAGGAGTTAGTTTTTTATGCGAATCTTGAGGCTAAAGTATTACCAAGAACTAAGTTAGCGGTAGGGTCAGATTTAGATGATTCTGTTATTAATACTCCCGTAGCTAATTTAGGTGAATCAGGACTACAAGAAATAAATTTTCTAAGTCCAAAAGGTAAATTAGCTTTGGACACTAGTTGGTCTGACCAACAAACAGGTAAGGGTGCCCGAGAAGGTAAGGGTGCAAACCAAACTCAAGAATATATTATCGGTCAAGAACCAAACAGAAAGGTTGTTAGAAAAACAATAAATGCCGAAGATACTCAAGGGTTAGGAATCACATCAATTAAAATACAGAACAATCCGGCATATATACCACAGGTAACTATTGAGATGGTTGATGTTCAGGGTAGAACACTTTTTGAACAAGGAGACACCTCACCTTATTCGGCATTTTTCCAACTACCATACCCTATATTTTATTTAACAGTTAAAGGATATTATGGTAAGGCGGTAAAGTATGAATTAATGTTAAAAAACTTTAATGCGAGGTTCGACCCTGCAGATGGTAATTATAAAATTACCACACAATATATTGGTAGAACATCGGCAATACTTGAAGACATCAATGTACAACACCTGTTTACTGGACCAAGAATGTACAAAAAAGATATAATTCTTAATGGAAATTCAACTGCGTCAACCACACAACAACAACAGGCACAATCACAAAATGTATCATCAACCTCACCTGTAACCATTCAAAACACTACAAAGGGTAGACAGATGTTAAATGAGGTTTACAGTCAATACAAATCAAAAGGGTTGATAAACGATGACCTTGAAGAATTAACTCTTAGTGAATTTGTTTATAGAATTGAGTCGTTAGAAAGGTATATAAACGAACAGTTCGGACCACAACAACTTGACGTATTAAACGATATTGAATCGTATAGAAAAAACCTAACACAGTTTAGAAAAGAAATATTCTCAAGTGTAAGTGGCGCATTTTTTAATGATTACATAGACGGTTCATTTGCGATTGTTGAGTCTATAAGTAAAGGTAATGGTTATGTATATTACCCATTGAAAAAAACAATTAGAGAAAGTAGAGCAGATACTGAAAAGGCTAATAGTAAATTATCTGAAATTATAAATAAGTACAAAGAGTTACTTGAAAAAAACAAAACATTTGGAACCAATGGTAGTTACACCATTGAAAATCCTGATAATGGAAAAAAAGAAACTGTACCGAGCCAAATTAATTTTACAATAGACGTTAATAAAATTAAAAAATCTGTTGATTCGAATAAGATTGATTTTGAAAAAACATTCCAAATACGAAAAGGTAAAATACCAACAGAAACGGAGTTGGAAACTTTTAGGGCTGAATTATTAACAGAACTTAATTTGTCAGTTCAAGTTTTGGTTGCAGGTAATTTAGTAACCGAAAAACAACCATACTATGTTTTTGGTGATAGTTACGATGAATCTTCTTTTCCAAGAGATTCATTCCTAAGTCTTTTAGATAACATGGAAAGACAATTCAATAAATCTGAACAGAATATTGAAGTGGCATTATCTAAGGCTTTGGCAAGAAAGATAGCAAGACCAGCATCTGAGGGTGGATTAGGATTTAATCCTACAATTAGAAATACTATAGGTGTTATATGTGCAAATGCCGATGCGTTTTTAAGATTGATGGATGATACTCACACCCGAGCATATGAACAGAGAGCCAACCCAATTAGGTTAACATCAATTATTGACCCAGAAAAGAATTTTGGTACGGATGCTAAAGATTCTTTACAGAAAGTAACGGTTGATGGTAAATTGAGTGAGGATAATATTGTTTATCCGTGGCCGCAATATTTTGAAACAGAAATAGACAAAAATGGTAATAGTAGTTATGTTGTCAAATATCCTGGTGACCCACAATCGGCATCAAGAACTAAAAGTTATTTAAATGATGTTTGGCCTGAAGTACAATTTGTGGAAGAGTATTTAAAAGGTACTGTAGAAAAAGACATACAAGAAAGTCCAACAGGGTTATCTAATCCTGAAGAGGAAATTGAATATTTGAGTGTTAATCCTGTAGAGTTTCCAAATAGAGTACAACCATATCAAGATTTAACTGAAACAAATTTTTTATATGAAATTTTAGAAAGGGCAATCTTAGTTTCTGACTATACTAATACAAATAGAAATGGAAGTGATGAGAATGAAATATTTGGGGTATTTGGTGATTTTGAATATCATAATATTTCTGAATCTGTAAAAAGAAGTATTTCACTAACAATGAAATTAAAAAACTTCGCATTTACCTATGATACTTTTTTATCGGAATTGAGAGCACAATCGTTAAGTGGTGAGGGTGAACTATGGACAAAATATTCTGAAGGTGAATTTGTAACACCATATATTAAAGATTATGTAAATAATCCTAACAAAATTTATGATATTACAGTATTTGATAATTCCCCACAAGTAACAAACGGCCCGTCATCCACTAAGAATATGACAGATTACCTTCAATCAACAAAATCAAACGAAACAACAAATTATGCTATATATCCATTTGACATAGGAGAATGGACAATAGAAAATTTAGCAAACAATGTTAATACTTCTGATGATTTTAATACCACTAAAACATTAGTTTTTAATGATGAGAAAAAAGTTATATCTAGCTTTCAAAAAAGTGATGAAGAATATGCAAAAACATTGTTTACATCGACATATTGGAGAGGTAATACAGGTAACGGTTCAACATCAAGTATTTTAAATTTTAACAATTTTGCAGATGGAGGGGCAACAAGTGTTGGATTAACTAATGTAACTAGAGAGGGTGCCAAGAAATTTTATGAAGATAAGAATTATGAAAATCTTTGGATTACAGAATCTTTTATTAATTACGGTAATGAGTATGGAACTTCAGGTTTAACACAAACACAAACAACTTCTCTACTTAATACTCCATATTTTGCAAATGCGATTAGTGAGGGTGTGACATTATTAAAAAATGGTGATGACAATCCATTTAAGTCATTAGGGTATTTACTTGTTAATTCATTACCGTTAGCCACATTAAGAGAAAAATTTAAAGGTTTTGATGATGATGATGTTGAGACTGAGTTAGATTATGTGTGGGCGGTGATGACTAAATTTTCTGCAATACATAAAGTACCATATGCTTGGATATTAAAATATGGTTCTATTTGGAATCGTTATAAAACATATGTTGATACGGGTGTCGATATTTTAGATAATGTTTGGAAAGATTATGACTATGCAGATGGATATGACCCCACTAATGGTTCATCACTTACAACATATGAAATAAAAAATTATACAGGGGGAACCGCTAATGTAACACAACAATTTAATAATCAGTTTCTTGGTCCACCAATACAAGACCAATCGGTTATGAATGTTGGGTTATATCCTAAATTGGTAAACGATACTTATTATTTCTTTACAGGTTCTGACCTAATAAAAGGATACACACCAACGGATTGGGCAAATGCGTATGATAATAAATTAAATATTGGTAAGTTAAATACAGCACAAATAACCTTTAATGATGGTTTTGATAATGATAATCCAAATAGGTCATTATATCTCAATAATTATTTTCAGTATGTTCAGTTAGATGGTAAAAGTGAAATTGAAGGTACAGCAATTAAAGATAAAGATTATTTATTGTTTCCATCTTGTGGATTTTTACCATTTAATCAAACAAAATTTGAGTGTACGGATTCCAATAATAAGTTAACAAAAGAAATTACAGGTAATACTTCTGTATATAATGGAACTGTAAGGTCACTATGGTTATCACCACAATACGGGTATTTTGATAACAATCTTATAACAAAACCAACACCTTCACAATATTTAAAACAAGTATTTTCAGGGGAGAGTAAACAAAATTCGTTTAGTCTTGAAAGTGATGTACAATACTCAAGTATTGAAGAACTATTTGCAGTATTTGATAAAGATACATTAGATAAATTTGAATTAGAATTTTTAAATTTCTGTAAAAGTTCTGAAGATGGTATCCCACTTTTAGATGGTGAATCAAGAAACTCTACTGAGTTTAGTGTGGAAAACGCTACAAACAGAAGGTATCGTAACATACAATATGTTTTAGCTGATATTATGAGTATTGCTGGTGATTTTACCAAAACCACAAATACGGATAAAGATAGTTTTAAGTTGGCATCATTACAAATGGATGGTGCGGTTACATCAATAAAAGACTTTTTAAATTATGATATAATTTTAAAATTAGGTAATGTTGGTAATTTTGATAGAAGAATTTTTGGTTCTTTTGTTACTCCAAAAAAAGTTACAAATCCTATTAATTTTGGAAATTATGTTTCAGGTACATTACCTGGCGACGGTACAGGTGTGTCTCTTACTGATAGTAAATTGGCATATCCTGATGAGTGGAAAACTTTAGAAACATATGTGGGATTCTCAAGCATAAGTGGATTTACATATACAGATAGTGGTTCATACATAACGGACTTTTTTATTACAAATAATATTGAATTTAGTACTGCAAACATTGAAAGTTTGGTACAAATAATAAAAATCTTTGCCACATGGAAATATTGGAATGATGGGGTCCTTGATTATTCAGAATTAAATGGATTTATAAATGAGATTTTAGATGACCAACAGTCCTATAGAGAAAAAATAATGAACGATACCTTTAGTCAGTTAAGAAATAAATTACCAAACTATAGTGAATCCCAAAGTAATAGTGCGTTAAGTGTTGTTGATGGTGAACAACCAAAATTAGAGGTTTATACAACTTTAAAAAATTTAAATGACAAATGGATTGCTGGTGGTAACTTTAAAACTAGAACTTTATTTGAAGACTTTTTATTTTTAGATAGGGCTAATAGAGATATTGGTGATAGTTTTACAATTGATGTTTTATCACTTAAAGGATATCTAAAAGGTAAAGTTTCAAGTTTTTCATTATTGAGTTTGATTGGATATATTTTATCACAAAATAATTTTATTTTTATGGCATTACCTTCATATATTAATTTTTATGGTATACAAGAGACATCAAAAGATGGTACGCCAACATTAAATCCTGATATTGCCAATTCGGCGTTTGGTACACACTTAACTGTGGATTACCAAGACTCACGACCAAAATTTTTATGTTTATATGTAGGAAAACCTTCAGAGCATTTGGATATGAAAGAAAATAAAACTTCAAGATTTAGAAACGATACTTTTGATTTAAGAAGAAGTAGTAACAATCCACTTATTGAAAATCAGGCTAACAAAACAGATTGGAGTAAATCAAATAAAGTTGTTGGATTTAATTTGGATTTTGGTATTAGGAATCAAAGTATGTTTAAGTCAATCAGCTTAGACCAAAACCAATTTAAAAATACATCGGAAACATTCCAAGTGTTAAGTGACATGGCAAACCAAGCTTCGGGTGATAAGGTTGCTCAACAAACCGCTTCACTATATAATGTCTATAGAACTAGAAGTTACACTTGTTCAGTTTCATCTATGGGTAATATGATGATACAACCAACGATGTATTTTAACTTAAGACATGTTCCGATGTTCTATGGTCCTTATTTTATTACCAACGTTAATCACGATATTAGTCAAAATGGTTTTGAAACCAGTTTTGAAGGAATACGACAACCAATATTTGCATTCCCATCGATTGATAAGTTGGTGATGAGTGTAAATAAGAATTTATTAAAAAAGTATGAACAAGTATACCGCAAAAGAGCATCTCAAGCAGCAACTCAAATTGTTACAAACTCAGCAACTGCGACAACTATAACACCTGCAGTTTATACACCGTCAACGAGTACAGATTGTAATTCATTAACTAAATTCCCGTCATTAGATTTTGTTGATTTTGTAAACACTAACGTATCTATAAACGATGTTATTAGGGAGTTAAATAATCTTTCGTATAATGGAAAAGTTAAAAGATTTGCTTTTGGTGTTATGTCTGTAGTAAATGACGGTCCGGGTAGTTTTGATTGTCCTAATAATAATTTATTTGGTAGTGGGTCTTGGGATGAAACATATAATAATTTAACAGGATTTACAAATGGTCAGGTTTGTATTAGTAATTCTGGTTATGAATATCCTATATTTAGTTTTGAAAATAAAGATGATTCTATTAAGTTTTTTATTGAATCATATAGAGAATATGTAACAATAATTGATAAATTATTAGAACTTAATAATAGTATTGCAAATTACAACGAAAGACTTGCAACTGCCTTAACATACCTATACTTTTCAACTTTTTTCTACCCTTATGGTAAAACACCACCAAATAATACGGGTGAAAAAATGAAAACAGAAACCGACACATTAATTAGGAATGAAACCATAACTCAAGGTAATTTCGATACAGTTAAACAAAAAATGTTAAATGCTTGTGAAAGGATACTATGTCCTGAGTGTAGATAATAAAAAAATTATTATAATTAGAATAATTGCGTTTTTCATATATTTATTAATAAAAAAGGTTATGAACATAAAAAATCTATTGGATAGTTACCTTATGAAAGATACTAGAATCACAGAAAGAGAGGCTGGTAATGGGTATAAAGAAGTTTGTGATTTAGACACGGGTGACTGTTATACTGTAAGAATGAAAGACGGTTTAATTGAAAGAGTGGATAATACCATGAAATTAAACAGAACTTTAAAAGTTGAAACGCCAACGGGAACAAAAACCCTGTTAAATGGTTAATAAAATAATATTATGAGTATTGATAAAAAAATATTAAAAGAGATTCAGAAATATAATACTATTAATAAGTATATTTCAGAACAATTTGACGCTGAAGCACCTGAAACAGATGCTGCGGCACCAACAGATACAGCACTTCCAGCTGATGGTGCGGCACCAACAGATGATGGTGTTGACGCTATAGCTGAACCTGTAGATGTTGCTAATGACCCAGACGTTGAGGTTGTGGATGATACTGAAGGTGACGTTGCAACAGACGTAACAAGTACAGAACCTACAGAAGAAGGTGGAACAGAAGAGTTAGATATAACTGATTTAGTTACATCACAAAAAGATATACAATCTAAACAAGATGAATACATGAATACTATGTTTTCAAAATTAGGTGATTTAGAAGAAAAACTTTCAGCGATGGATGCAATTTTTAATAAAATTAATGATATTGAAAACAAAATTGAAAAGTATCGTGAAAAAACACCCGAAGAGAAATTATCTTTGAGAAGTTTAGATAGTTACCCATATAATCAAAAGTTGAGTGATTTTTTCATGGACAAACAAGATGAGTTTGAAAAAACGGGTAAAAATGAGTATATTCTAACAAGTGATGAAGTTGAAAATTTCTCACCAAATGAGATTAAAAATACTTTTAATAAATTTGAACAAGACAATAACAACTTTTAATTTTTTAAAAAAATATTTTTTCACAAAAGACCACTTCGGTGGTCTTTTTTTATTTGAATGAGTTTGACTTATTTAGTGTTTTGATTATTATTGATTACAAGATAAAAGAGATAAACCTTTAATTAAAACAACAAAAAAATGAGTAATTCTAGTTTAGATGCGGTTCTAGCTCAATACGAGAAGAACACAACTTCCACAACAAGTGGAACAGGAATGTCGCAAGACGAAAGGATGAAGAAGTATTTTACTACTATTCTTCAGAAAAATGAAAAAACGGGACAAAGAAGAGTTCGTATTCTCCCAACATCTGACGGTTCATCACCATTCAAAGAAGTGTGGTATCATGAACTACAAGTAAACGGACAATGGGTTAAGTTATATGACCCAGGAAAAAATGACGGTGAGCGTTCACCTTTGAATGAAGTATACGAAGAGTTGATTTCAACAGGAAAGGCTTCAGACAAAGAATTGGCTCGTCAATACCGTTCACGTAAATTCTACATTGTTAAGGTTGTTGACCGTGACAGAGAAGAAGACGGAATTAAATTTTGGAGATTTAAAGACAATTACAAACAAGAAGGTATTTTGGATAAAATCATTCCTATTTGGAAACAAAAGGGTGATGTTACCGACGCTGAAAAAGGTCGTGATTTGATTATTGAATTGACAAAAGCTAAGACTCCTGCAGGTAAAGAATATACAATCACACAAACAATTATGTATGATGACCCATCACCACTTCACGAAGATTCTTCAACTATGAAAGAATGGATGGAAGATGAATTGACTTGGGCTGATGTATATTCTAAAAAACCTGTTGAATACCTTGAGGCAATCGCTCGTGGTGAGACTCCTGTATGGGATTCTGAATTGAAAAAATATGTTTATGGTGATGATGATGAGATGACTATGGGTGGTAGTTCTTCTCCTAAGGCAGACCCACAAGCAAGTATGGATGTTGACGAAGACCTTCCATTCTAAAAACTAACCTGATGGTGCAGGCTTTGTCTGCACCATCTTTTATAATTTAAAAGAATATGGCAATCAAGAAAAAAGATTTCGGTAGTATTAAAAAGAAGTTCTCAACTTCTGCTAAATTTAAACCACAAAGGTTCTTTGATTTAGGTCAAGATTTTTTGGATGCGGTCGGAGTACCTGGTCCTGCTATGGGTCATTTAAATATGTTCTTGGGTCATTCGGATACTGGAAAAACAACAGCGTTAGTTAAAGCTGCAGTTGATGCTCAGAAAAAAGAAATTTTACCTGTTTTTATTATTACAGAACAAAAATGGTCTTTTGACCACGCAAAACTTATGGGTTTTGAATGTGAAGAAGTAGTTGATACAGAAACGGGAGAACTTGATTGGGATGGATTTTTCTTGTTCAATAATAACTTTGAATATATTGAACAAATTACAGATTACATCAACGAGTTATTAGATGCACAGGAAAAGGGTGAGATTGAGTACGATTTATTATTTTTGTGGGATTCAGTTGGTTCAGTACCCTGTAAGATGACCTTTGAAGGTAAAGGTGGTAAACAACACAACGCGGCGGTATTGGCTGACAAAATTGGTATGGGAATCAACCAAAGAATTTCAGGTTCAAGAAAATCAGAATCAAAGTATGAAAACTCATTGGTTATTGTAAATCAGCCGTGGGTTGAATTACCTGACAATCCATTTGGACAACCAAAAATTAAGGCAAAAGGTGGTGAGGCAATTTGGTTAAACTCATCTTTAGTATTTTTGTTTGGTAACCAAAAAGGTGCGGGAACCACAAAGATTTCTGCAGTCAAAGACAAAAGAAAAGTTAAGTTTGCAACAAGAACCAAAATTTCTGTTATGAAAAACCACATCAATGGATTGGGTTATGAGGACGGAAAGATTTTGGTAACGGCTCACGGATTTTTGGCAGGTAAAGACCCGGCAGAAGAGAAGAAGTCTATTGAAGGTTACAAAGCTGAACAATCAGACTATTGGAAAGACATCATCGGTACAGGTGGTGAGTTTAGGTTAGAAGAAGAAACGTTGGACCTTTAAAATAAAAGTTTGTGGTAAAGACACTATTAGTTGATGGTGACAACTTATTCAAAATTGGTTTTCATGGAGTTAGAGATTACTACCATGAAGGAAACCACATAGGTGGAATTTACCACTTCATCAACGTACTCAAAAAGTTCTTAGAGGAACACAATTACGATAAAGTTATAGTCTTTTGGGATGGTAATAATAATGCCACCCAAAGACGTGCTTTATATCCCCAATACAAAGAGAACAGACGTGAGACAATGAATGAGATAAAGAAACAGTCTTTCTATCACCAGAAGTCTCGTGTGTGTCTTTATTTAGAAGAAATGTTCATTCGTCAAGTACGACTTGACGGTTGTGAATCTGACGATGCAATTTCTTACTATTGTCAAATCTCTCAAGACGAACACAAAACCATTTTTTCATCAGACAAAGATTTGACTCAGTTAATTTCTGACCGAGTACAAATTTATTCACCCCTTAAAAAAGAGTACTTCAAAAAGGGTGATAAAATCAAATTTGATTACATTGAAGTTATTCCCGAAAATGTTGTTACTCTTAAAACTTTAACAGGTGATAAGTCAGATAATATTGATGGTGTATTGAGGTTGGGTGAAAAAACAGTTTTGAAATTCTTTCCTGAGATAGTTGACACTCCCACTTCTATTGATGATATTTTAACCCACGCTGAAGAATTAGTTAAAGAAGAAACAAAAAACAAAACTTTAAAAAATCTTATTGAAGGTGTAACCAAAAATGGTACATACGGAAAAGAAATTTTAGAGGTTAACAAAAGAATCGTAGATTTGTCTAACCCATTAATTAGTGACGAAGGAAAAGAAGAGATAGATTTATATTACCGTGAAGAATTAGACCCTGAAGGTAGGGGGTATAAGAACTTAATAAAGTACATGATGGAAGATGGACTTTTTAAATACCTACCAAAAAAAGACAACGCTTGGGTTGAATTCCTACAACCCTTTATGAAACTTACAAGAAAAGAAAAAAGAAGATTTAATAACAAAAAATAAAATTATGAAAGAGCAAAATGATGTAGTAAAATTAGAATTTCTGTTGATGCTGAATGACAACATTGTGGTACAACGTTATTTTAATGTTAGAGGTTACAACCCAAACGCAAGAAAAAGTTTGGAGATTGTTAAAGCTTTGCATGAGACAATTGACACCATCAAAACTGATTTGACCAACAAATCATGTTTCTATTTGTTGGAAAATTATGAACAAATTTTGATTGATGAGGAGATTCTAAATACCTCAAATACTGATGGTCCTGAGAATTTTTTCATGTCAATTAAGATTGGTGATGAGACAATTTGTCAGTCTGGATGGGATGCAAAAGTATACCCACCTAAGATAAGATATACCGTAGATATACGCCCACACCTAAAAAGTATCTTAAGAAACTTGACTGACATTTTTTCAAGCGAAAATTTAACACACGAGTACTTGGGTTATTCCCTAGTTTAATCATATTTATAAAAACTCACACTTTAAATTTAGAGGAATTATGTCAGACGAAAAAAATTTTGGATATCTAGGAAACACATTTCAAATACAACTAATTAACAACATTATATTATATAAAGATTTCGCAAATTCTATCGTTGATGTTCTAGACCCAAAATACTTTGATAATCAATATTTTCGTTTGATTATGCAAATGATTAAGGAGTATTATGTTAAGTACGAACATGCTCCTACATTTGAAACATTAGAACAATTAACCAAAAGTGAGATATCAAGTCCTATGGCTCAAAAAATGGTTCTGGATATGGTCTCACAGGTAAAAGAGGCACCATTTCAGGGTCATCAGTTTGTCCAAGAGAAGTCATTAAAGTTCTGTAAACAACAAGAATTACAGAAGGTTATGGGTAAGGCTCAAAAGATAATTGATAAGGGTGATTTTGAGAGCTACGATAAGCTCGAGGAAATGGTTAGAGAGGCTTTACAAGTAGGAGAATTGAATCAAGGTATAGATGATGTATTCTCAAATTTAGACCAAGTACTACAAGATGATTTTAGACACCCAATACCCATTGGAATACCTGGTATTGATAACTGTTTAAAAGGTGGATTAGCTAAGGGTGAGATTGGTGTTATTTTGGCACCAACAGGTGTCGGTAAAACAACCGTTCTAACCAAAATTGCTAATCACGGATTCAATCTTGGATATAACGTACTTCAGATATTTTTTGAGGATAACCCTAAGATTATTCAAAGAAAACACTTTACACTTTGGACGGGGATTGCCCCTGACAACTTGTCTTTACATAAAGATGAGGTTATGGACAAAGTTAAATCCATTCAAGATACAACACCAAATAAGTTAACATTAAAAAAATTACCTTCTGACACCTTAACTATGAATCAGGTTAAAAACCAAATTCGTAAGATGATTGCCGAAGGTAATAAAATCGATATGGTTGTTTTAGATTATATTGATTGTATTATGCCTGATAAAAACTTAGGTGATGAATGGAAGAGTGAAGGTTCCGTAATGAGAGGATTCGAAGCTATGTGTCATGAACTGGATTTAGCTGGTTGGACTGCGACACAAGGTAACCGTTCTTCGATTTCTTCTGATGTTGTTACAACTGACCAAATGGGTGGGTCTATTAAGAAAGCTCAAGTTGGACACGTAATTATTTCAGTGGCAAAATCTCTACAACAAAAAGAGATGAATTTGGCAACTATTGCAATTACAAAGTCTCGTATCGGTAAAGACGGGATTGTATTTGAGAATTGTAAATTCGATAACGAATTACTTCAAATTGATACTGAACAAAGTGTTACGTTCTTAGGTTTAGAAGAACAACGCGAAGAAAAGAATAGACTTAGAATTAAGGAACTACTTGATAAGCGTAAAAAAGAAAATCAAATATAAAAACATATGGAAATGAATAATAATATAACAATTGAAGACAAAGATGCTCGTTTTGTAATAAAAAGAAGAGGCGAGAAAGTTTTATTTCAGGAAGATAAAATTAAAAAGGCGGTAATAAAAGCTATGGAAAGCATCAATGTTGTTGATGAAGAAATGGCTGAGAAAATTGCAAGATTAACAAGGAAAAGTCTTTTCAGAGATGATAAAGATAAAATTCCACACGTTGATGAAATCCATGAGATGGTTGAAAACAAATTGATGGATAATGGACTTAACGATGTGGCAAGAGAATATATTATTTACCGCTCAACAAATCAACCAAATATTTTTACCAAAAGAGTAAATTTAAAACCTTATGAATATCCTGAGTTAGTGGAATATGTGGATGCTATTAGACATTCATATTGGGTACACACTGAGTTTAATTTTACCTCAGATATTCAAGATTTTAAAGTACACTTAACAGGACCTGAAAGAACTGCAGTTCAAAGGGCGATGTTGGCTATTTCACAAATTGAAATTGCTGTAAAAACATTTTGGGGGGACATCTACAAGAGAATGCCAAAACCTGAAATTGGAAATGTTGGTGCAACATTTGCAGAATCAGAGGTTAGACACGCAGACGCGTATTCAAACCTTATTCAGGTTCTTGGATTGAATAGCGAATTTGAAAGTTTACTTCAAGTTCCAGCAATCAGAAGAAGAATCAAGTATTTAGAAAAATCAATTTCTAGCTCAAAATCTGTAGAAAATAAAGATTACTTCGAATCTGTAGTATTGTTCTCAATGTTTGTTGAAAACGTATCATTGTTTTCACAATTCTTGGTTATTATGTCATTTAACAAACACAAAAACATGTTAAAAGGTATGAGTAATGCGGTTGAGGCAACATCTAAAGAGGAGAATATTCACGCAGAGTTTGGCTTTGATTTAGTTAATTTGATTAAGAAGGAAAACCCATCTTGGTGGACACCTGAATTAGTCGAAGACTTGATTGATGCTACTATGGAAGCATTCAGTGCAGAGTCCGATATTATCGATTGGATTTTTGAAGAAGGAGATTTAGATTTCTTAACTAAATCTCAGACTTTAGAGTTTATTAAACACCGTTTTAATGTATCTTTAAATTCTATTGGCATTGATAGTATTTTCCATGTTGACCAAAAAATATTGGAAACAACTGAGTGGTTTGATGATGAAATTTTAACAACAAAACACACAGACTTTTTCAATAAGAGAAGTATCAATTACAGTAAAAAAAGTAAATCAATAACATTAAATGATTTATTCTAAATATAAGATTAAAATATGAATAATAGAGAAGCTTTTGATTGGATTAATGATGAATCCATCACCTTCCTTCGTAGAGGATATTTGAGCGAAGGAGAAGAACCACTAGATAGAATTAAAACCATAGCAAACCATGCTGAAAAACTTTTAGGTATTGAAGGGTTTGCTGATAAATTTTACGATTATATGGGTAAAGGATGGTATTCACTATCTTCACCTGTATGGGCTAACTTTGGTAAGAAAAGAGGATTGCCTGTAAGTTGTTTTGGCTCAAATATTGGAGACAATATTGAATCAATTCTGTATACTCAGGCTGAAGTTGGTGAAATGAGTAAGATGGGTGGAGGAACCTCAGGTTATTTTGGTAACATTAGAGGTAGAGGTGCTGAAATTACAGATAATGGACACGCACCTGGTTCAGTACACTTTATGAATCTATTCCAAAGTGTTGTAGATAATATATCTCAAGGTTCAACAAGAAGAGGTCGTTTTTCACCGTATCTACCTGTAGAACATCCTGATATTATGGAGTTCTTAGAAATTGGTACTGAGGGTGCTCCGATTCAAGATTTGACACACGCGGTTACTGTTACTGACCAATTCATGGAAGAAATGATTAATGGTGACAAAAAGAAACGTGCGGTATGGGCTAAAGTAATTCAAAGAAGAGGTGAAATTGGATATCCATATATTATGTTCACTGATACTATGAATAAAAAGGCTCCTGAGGTTTATAAAGATAAGGATATGAAGATTTACAATTCAAATCTATGTTCTGAAATTGCACTTCATAATTCTGAAGAAGAGTCTTTTGTTTGTGTACTATCTTCTATGAATGTTCTTCACTATGATGAATGGAAAGACACTGACGCAGTTGAGACTATGGTTTATTTCTTGGATGCTGTTGTTAGTGAATTTGTCACAAAAATTGAAGATATTCGTGACAACGGTACAATTGAAGGTAAAAGAGCGTTCTTTTATCTTGAGAAGGCTTACAACTTCGCAAAAAGACAAAGAGCACTTGGATTGGGAGTATTGGGTTGGCACTCATTACTTCAGTCTAAAAATCTTCCATTCGATAGTAGAGAATCGGCAAGACTAAATGTTGAGGTGTTTAAATTAATTAAAGATAAATCATATCAGGCATCTTCAGAATTGGCTAAGATGTTTGGTGAACCTGAAACTTTGGTGGGTTACGGTCGTAGAAATGTTACTCTTAATGCAATCGCACCAACAACATCATCAGCATTTATTTTGGGACAAGTATCACAATCAATTGAACCAATTTGGTCAAACTGTTATGTTAAGGATGTTGCTAAATTAAAAGTAACCATTAAAAATCCAGTACTTCAGAAGTTGTTAGCATCAATGAAAAAAGACAATAAGACAACGTGGGATAGTATTAAGAAACATGACGGTTCTGTACAACATTTGGAATTCTTGACAGATGAACAGAAAGAAGTTTTTAGAACATTTGCTGAAATTAATCAGTCATCAATCATTAACATGGCTGCGGTTAGACAAGATTATATCGACCAAGCACAGTCTTTGAACTTAATGGTTTCACCTGACATGCCAACTAAAGATGTAAACAAACTTCTTATTGATGCATGGCAAATGGGAGTTAAAACATTGTATTACCAACACTCAATGAATTCCGCTCAAGCATTTGCAAGAAAGAAATTAAATTTGAATGATTTAGTTTGTACTTCATGTGAAGGATAAAAATTGTTTTTAACAAACAAAAAAGATAAAAGAGGACTTTGGTCCTCTTTTTTTTATAAATTACTATACTAATATATTTATGGGTAATGGCAGATGGTTTTACATATGGTGTTAATTTTCCCTTTAGAGATAGTCTTCAGGGCAAGTACTTATCTTTATCACAAACAAGTGTTGAGGAGATAAGAACTGATTTACTGCATTTGATTTTAACAAGAAAAGGAAGTAGATATTATTTACCCGATTTTGGTACAAGAATATATGAGTTCATTTTTGAACCAATGGACGGACCAACATTTGAGGCAATTAAATCAGATATTAGAGATGCGGTTGAAAAATACATACCAAACTTAACTATAAAAGACATTAGTTTAACACCATACTTGGATGACTTAGAGGCTCAAGGTGAATTAAATTACGAAAAGTTAGGTGGTACTGTTTATAAAATTCCTGGAAAGGGAACAGAAGAGTATACCGCTAAGTTAAGAATAGATTATTCAGTTGATGATAAGGCATTTGAGTCAAAAGATTTTATAATTATCAATATTTAATAGTATATGGCAAATAGAAAAATATCCTATACGGAAAGAGATTTTGAAGGACTAAGACAGGACCTCATAAATTATACAAGACAATATTATCCTGAACTCATTGACAACTTCAATGATGCATCTGTATTTTCGGTATTTTTAGATTTGAACGCGGCTATTGGTGATAACCTTCACTACCATATGGATAGAAGTATACAGGAAACTGTGTTACAATATGCACAACAACGTTCTTCTGTTTATAATATTGCTAGAACTTATGGATTAAAAATTCCCGGATATAGACCATCTATATCTATGGTTGATTTTTCTATAACCGTACCTGCTTATGGTGATAAAGAAGATGCTCGATATCTTGGTATTCTAAGAGGTGGTTCACAAGTTGTGGGTGGAGGACAAACTTTTGAAAATCCATATGATATAGATTTTGCATCACCTTACGATGCAAATGGATTCCCTAACAGAATTAAAATTCCAAATTTTGATTCTAATAATAGACTTATTAATTATACAATTACAAAAAGAGAAACGGTAGTTAACGGTATTACCAAAGTATTCAAACAAATTATCAACCCAAATGATGTTGTTCCTTTCTATGAAATATTCTTACCTGAACGAAATGTTTTAGGTATTACATCTGTTATTCAAAAAGATGGTACAAACTATCAATCTACACCAACATATGGTGAATTTATAAGTTCACCAAATAAGTGGTATGAAGTTGATGCATTGGCCGAGTCAAAAGTTTTTATTGAAGACCCTACAAAACCTGCGGATTCTACGGGAATTAAAGTGGGTAAATGGTTAGAGACAGAAAATAGATTTATATCGGAATATACTCCTGAAGGATTTTTAAAGATGACATTTGGTGGGGCAACAACAACAGCAAATGAACAACTTATACAATTTGCACAGACTGGGGTTCCAATGAGAATACAAGACTATCAAAATAATATCGGATTAGGACTTACAGTAAAACCAAATACTACTTTGTTTATTCAGTATAGAATTGGTGGGGGTACATCATCTAATATTGGTGTAAATGCCATTAATCAATTAGGTACTGTGAACTTTTCAGTTAATGGTCCATCAGACAATATTAACCAAACAGTAATTAATTCATTAAATGTAAATAATGTGACTGCTGCTATTGGAGGTGCAAATCAACCAACCACAGAGGAGGTTAGAAACATGGTTAGTTTTAACTTTGCATCACAAAAAAGAGCGGTGACCATTAATGATTACCAATCTTTAATTGATATTATGCCTGGTAAATTTGGAGCACCCGCTAAGGTTAGTATAACTGAAGAGGACAATAAAGTGTTGGTTAAAATGTTATCATACAACGCGAATGGACAATTGACTGAAATTGTTTCAAATACATTAAAAACTAACATTGCCACATATCTTTCTAATTATAGAATGATTAACGATTATGTGCAAATTAGTAATGCTCAAGTTATAGATTTAGCATTTGATTTATCTGTCGTATTTGATTCAGTACAAAATCAGGGACAAGTCATAACTGAGATTGTTAATCAAATATCTCAATATATGAGTCCAACAACAAGAGGATTAGGTCAAAATTTGAATGTATCTGATATTAGAAGAATCATTCAAGATGTGTCTGGTGTTATTGCACTTTCAGATATTAAAATATACAACAAGACAGGTGGTGAGTATTCTTCATCACAAACATCACAAAGATATTCAGATGCCGCAACAAAACAAATTGAAATCATTGACGATACTATTTTTGCAGAACCTAGTCAGATTTATCAAGTAAGATTTCCAAACAAAGACATCATGATAAGTGCTAAGTCACTTAAAGGTGTTGCATTTTCTTAATATCAGTTTACATACACCAATTAAGTTTTATTTTTAAAATTGGATAAATAACTATTTATCTTAAAAGTAAAATATGCCAAAATCATACAGAATAAGAACACAACCTGGTGTTGATAAAAACATCAGAGTAGAAATAGCACAAGATTTTGATTTTCTTGAAATATTATCTTTAAAACTAAGACAAGAAGATGTATATACAAGATTTTGTGCCGACTACGGTGTTGTTGTTGGTAGAGTTATAACTAATGGAGGGTATGGAGTACCAAATGCGAGAGTTTCGGTATTTGTTCCATTAGAAGAAATGGATGAGAATGACCCAATAATCTCTACATTATATCCTTATAAAAATTTAGGACAAAAGAATGAGGATGGATATAGATACAATCTTCTCCCATACGAACAAAGCTATCAAGGTCACACACCAACAGGAACATTCCCAACTGAAGATGATGTGTTGACAAGACAAGAGGTTTTAGAAATTTATGAAAAGTATTATAAGTTTACTGTAAAAACAAATGACTCTGGTGACTTTATGATTATTGGTGTTCCTTTGGGGATACAAAAGGTTGTGATGGATTTAGATTTGTCAGATATGGGTTGTTTTTCTTTAAGACCGTCAGATTTGATAAGAATGGGACTGGCTAGTGAAACCCAAGTTTCAGGACAAAGTTTCAGGTCATCTACGGATTTATCAACCCTACCTCAGATTATCAATGGTATTAAAGACGTTGATGTTGCATCTTTTTGGGGGCAAGAAGACCTATGTAACATTGGAATAACAAGAGTTGATTTTGATTTAAGAGACTATGGTATTGACCTTAAACCTCATAGTGTGTTTATGGGTTCCATATTTTCTACTGACGATGATGATGCAATAAAAGAAAGTTGTTTAATAAAACCATCTACGGGTAGACTTTGTGATTTAACAACAGGACCTGGTCAAATTTTGGCAATCAGACAAACTATTAATGTTGAGGAAGATACAGGATATCCAATTCTCGAAGAATACAAATTAGAAAATGGTGGAAATATAATAGACCCTGATGGTACATGGTTAATTGAGTTACCTATGAACTTAGATTATGTGGTAACAAATGAATTTGGTGAGCAGGTATTATCAAATGACCCATCTGTTGGAATTCCTACAAAATCAAAATATAGATTTAAGATAAAATGGCAAAATGAAGGAGGATTAACTAATGAGGTTCAAAGGGCAAATTATTTAGTACCAAATATTAAAGAATATACAGGAACTGATGTTGACACAAATGCCTCTTATGCTTTCTCAGTAGATTGGAATGATTATGGGGATAAAATAATTGGTAGTAATAATTTATCTACTTTAGGTCTGCAAATGGTACAAGAGGCTATAGATTGTAAAGACCGTTTTTATGAATTTAATTATAATAAAGTATATACAATCTCATCACATATAGACCGTTTTAAGCATGGGTTTGGTGATAGGAGGCATTTAGGAATTAAAGCTATTGATGACACATCATGTAAACACACTATAAATAAATTTCCTGTTAATGATGGGGAACAAAATCCTGCAAACCTGCTTTCATTGGATTACGGATTAATGTTTCTTAAAATAAGTTTTTTACCAATATTAATTGTTATTCATGTTATCTTTTTAGTAATTAGTATTTTTATTGCCATAATAAATTTAGTTTTATGGCTTGTAAGACTTTTTGGTGGAGATGGTCCTGCTCTTGAGCCTATAGCATTACCTAGAATGAATCTACCTATGTTATCATATCCTGATTGTGAAAATTGTAACTGTAGTCAGGAATATAATGTTGCCAGTGGTAGTGAATATACTCTTGGTGCTAATCAGTCAGTGTTGGCGAATGTTAACGATAGGGGATATTTTAGTAATTTCACACCTGACGGTCCATCAGAAGAAACAACTAAAAAGTTAAGGTGGTTATTAGCGGGTAACGAATCAGGTAATTTACAAAGAGTTCCATTTTATGATGAGGGTTCTGGTGATTGGGGATTTTCTGAAGGACCTACATTGGCACAAAAAATAAACTTGGCTAACCAAAGAAGTCGTTATTTCTCATCAACAAATCCTAATTTGATAAAAACCTGGGTTAGAAATACTCATCCCGTAACTAACAATGTGATGTTTTCAGACCCTATGTATGATAATGTAATGATATTACTATGTGACCCCGGTACTTTACAATCTTTTGGTCCTGGTAGTTTAATTACTTTTAGTAATCTTGATAATATAAACGACCCTAATTTAACAGGTGCAACAACAAATCAATTTGGTTTAGATTCAATTACGGGTACATCTCTTTCAAATACTAATGATTTAGTTAATGTCACCCAAACATTTATTGCTGTAAATGGTAATGAACAAACCGCAAATTTAAAAATTCTTTCAAACAAAGGTAACGAACAATCATATCAATTTAAATCAGGTGTTGAGTATTTACAAGTTATTACAGGAGGTACAGTATCAAATTATTCGGACATTTTATGGAGTACAAGAGCTAATAGTATTTTACATAACTATATAATTAGATACCAACAAAAGATATTTTGGAGAAAAGGTTCATTAAGTAGTCTAAAAGAGGAAGAGTTTTATCCATTAACTAAAATGCCTGATTACCAACAATATGAGATTTTGTTTTTAGTTAGGGGAGTTGACCCATATACCCAAAGACAAACAATAGAATATGATTTATCTAAATTATTTGGAAAAGTATATGGTGAAGTTAAAGTTCAAGGAAATTATTATCTAAATATACCAATACAAAAAAACAATGGAGGCTCTGAAACATCGGGGTATTTAAGTCCTCAAGGGCATAATATCCCTAATAATTCTCAAAATTCAGGTTCTAAATTATTTTTCCCATCGTATACTTTCACACCTGATAGTACTAATTTTAAAAGCTTCAAAAGTTTAGAATTAACTAGATATTCTAGTTTAGACAAAACAAGGGTAGGGTTTAAATCTTCACCTGGTGACCAAAAGAATGTTGGTAGTTATACATTCCCTGGTGGTGTTACCTCTAGTTCTGCAAACCTATATATTGGTCAGGGAAGAATAGAAGGTGTAGGGTTATTAGGTTTAGATAAAAGAAAAAGAGACGGAGAGGCTAGATTTTTTAGTCCGAGTTATTGGGATGGTAATAATGGTATAAGACTAAATGATAGTAGTCGCTTAGTATTTAGAAGTGATAGATTACCAACATCCGACCAAATGGAATCACATTATCAGTCGTATTTCCCATTACATCAAAATCAAAAGTTTGCGATGTATAAAATTAGTGATGTTGGTACTGTTGCCTACACACCTAACATTCCAGTTGCAGCTAACAGTACAACAGGTTCTCAGGACTTTACAGGTGAAACCCCAAGTTTTGTTACTACGGTTATTGAATCTTTAAGTTGTACGGGTATGGTTAAGTTAGGTGCATACGAAGGGTATGGTAGTAGCTTTACTGTAGACCAAAGCGAAAATCTTAATAATTTAGGTGAGCCACACGTAAAAGAGGGATGTTATAAATTAGTTAAAATACCGATTGTTAACCTACTTGATGGTACAGATATTAATTTATGGTTTGAATGGATGGCGAGATATAGAGTTATGTATGCGGCATGTAATGGTGTGTTTGGGCAAATGTTCCAAAACAATTGGGTAAATGGAACTTTATATATGCCATCATTCAATAAAAGTACAGTATATAAATTGACTAGTAATGATGTTAGTCACTACACGTATTGTGGTAATCCTGAAAATGTGTTTAGAAGAGGACGAGGACCAATTTATTTTAATACAGATTCTAATAATTTTTATTATAAATCAACAAAGTATGAAAATGGTGCGTTTCAGGGACAAGAAAAAACGGTTTTACCTATTGTGGGTGATTATGGTGGTGTTAATGATAGAAACTTATGGTTCCCAACTACTATTATGGATTTAGGTCCAAGAGATGAGTTTACAAAACAAATTTGTTTTGACCCTAATTTTCAAGGATATTTGGTAGATACCTTAAGGTCAACATCATATAGTGATACGAGTGATTTAACAAACATGTTTATTATATCTCGTTTGGCTAATACAAATTTTTGGGAAAGAGCTTTTGGTTTAGGAGAGGCTTCAATAAATGCGATGTTTAGTAGAAGTGGTGACCGAATTGATGGTGATATCGCACAATTGTGGAGTATAAATTCTGAATATGGGGTAATTCCATTCTTGGGTTCAAATTACGATGATAGTAAAATTTATGTTAGTCAAGATGGTGTATTTAAGACACCAATATTAGGGATATTTTTTGATAGTGATAGAGAAACAAGACAATTAATAACACCTGGTAAAACACCATATACAACATTTGGTTATCCTAAAACACAGGAAGTACCTTTTTATAGGTGGCAATTAGAATCTACCGATACTATTTTTGGTTATGATGAAAATAATTGGTTAACTAGTAGACCAATACTGACAAGAAAATATCAGGACTTAGATTTTGATACTTCTCCATACTTCCATACTAGTAATGGTGAAAACTTAGGATATATATACAACAGAAACGGACAAGGAAATGTTTCGGCTAGTTTCCCACAGAATCAACAAAGATATTTTATGGTTGGTGCTCCATATCATTTTTATTTTGGTGTTAGTAAAGGAAAATCGGCAATGAACAGATTTATTACAAAATATATCATATAATGGGAAATCAAAATGAAATAATATATATACCTGGTTCTAAAAGATTTAAAGGTAATTCTGATAAGGATGTATTAATTCAAGTCCCATTTGAATCAACCCAAAAGAATTATACACAAGGTGATAGAACTGTTTTATTAAATCTGGCTCAAAGATTTGATGATGAAAGACAGTTGAGTAATACTGTAAGAGTATCGGGCAAAATTTCTAACATTATAAATAATAGTGTAAGTGGTAAAACCACGTATACACCATTTCTTAATGATTTATATTATTTAAATCCTGAACAATCAGTTATAAATAATGTTTGGCAAGGATATCCACAATATAAGGAATTTACATTTATAAGAGAAGAAGGTATAAGTGGACACACAACATACATACCAAAAAGTGCCTCATCTTACAATTGGAACATTTATGTTTCATATCCATTTAGTAGTGACACTACACAAAAGATTAGATATTATAGTTCTAGATTTAATGTATCTGCTGGTGACACAATAATATCTGACGGTATACCATTTATAATTAGAAATAGATTCTTTAATGGTAAACCATTAATTAGTTTTTATTGTGCAACTAAACATAATTTAAGTGTTGGTGAGTATGTTAAGTTAAGTTTTTCTGTTAATGCTAAAGATACATTTCCTGTTTTTTCTTTAGGTGATGAGTATTATGACTCAGAAGAAGTTGTATTTTCAATATATGATGTTGGATACGATAGTTTGGAATTTTTAGATAATAATACGGGAACATTTAAAAGAATTATTAATATTAATAACAGTGGTGAAACAACATCAAAATATTATGTAAGACTTCATAAATTATTAACCGATGGTGATGAGGTTGATTTAGTAAAGGCCGGATTTGAAAACACCGCATTTATTAATAGAAGAAAATTAGAATATAGTGGACTAACCCCAAATAAAGTTGAAAGGATTTCATATAAACAAGGAGGTCAAGCTTTTACATTTTCTTTTGATAAAGATATTAATATAACAGGATTAAAAGATAATAATTTAAAACCTGTTACTGATTTGTTTGTAACCATTATAAATAAAGGTTATATGGGTTGGTTTAATAAACCATATAACCCAAATACTGATACATCAGGAATTGATATTGGATGGGAGTTTAACTTTAATAGTGTAAATGTTGATGATTGGTGGAATCACTCATCGGTAGAGAATAAAGATAATATTCCTTTTGAAACTTACACCCTACAAGGTAATAATTTCTACTACAATCAATCTCTAAAGGCAGGACATGTAATTAAAGGTGACATATGTGAATGGAATTACTATGAACAGAAAGAAATGGTGTTATCACCAATATATCATAAGTATAGTTTTAACTCGTCCGTTTTTCAAAATGACAGTACACCAGAATTCCCTTCAGGATATTCTTATAAACCACATTATCAAGTACCAATCAGGGCATTTTCTGATTATGTTGAGACAGGAAACAAAAACGAGGTGACAGGTATACCTGAGTATTCTTATTTTTCTCAGAGTGATAATTTATGGAGATGGAGAGATTTGTATCCGTATGGTTATGTTGACAATGATGGTATTGGTGTAGACAATCCATTTATCAATAATAGCCACTATCCTTTTAAAAGTATTATTTTCCTACAAACACCAATACTAAGAAATACGAGTGGTATTTATTATCAAGAAATAAACGACCCAATAATTGACGACTGTGAATAATCATTATAGAGTAACCATATCGCCAAACACCCAACAAATTAATATTCCAATCCAAATTGATTTTGATAATTTAGGTAAGGAGCAAGGGTTTGTTGAGTTTGAAGATTATGCTTTAAATCAAGTTATTAATCCTGTTCAAGATTTTGAAGTCACAAGATTTCCACACTCTTTTTGGGATGACTCAACAACAGAAACTAGTGTAAAATATAACTTTTATTTTTATTCTGGTAATACCACAAACGTAGGTTCAACAACAAATTGTAATAATTGGGGTACTTCATACAAAAATTTAGGATTTACTTCAGAAGAAATATATTATTATGTTAATTCATTTAAAAATAGTTTCTTTAAGTTGGATTTTTATGATACAAAATCATCAGAGAGTCAAAAAAATTATTTTACAGTAATTATACCAACACAACAGGGAGATTTTGAAACATCATCAATAGGAAATTCTGTTAATCCTCCAATAGTTAATATAAGAAAACCAGAATACACTTTAGATTATGTTGGGGATAAAGAAGGGTTTTATTTGTATTGGTTAAAAAACACCGATTATTTAGATTTAAATGAATTTTATATGAGTGCTAAATTTTTTGACGCAAAAAATGGAGACTTTATAAGATTAACAAATCAATGCCAAGGTACATTTACAAACAAGTTTACGTTTAATAAAGATGATAAATTCTACTATAAATGTATTTTAGATTATTCGACATACGAATATAAAATTTATTTTGAAGACCCTCAGGGTAACTTAAGTAGGGTTGGGACTACATCTAATCCCATAAATTGGTATCAATATGTTAACCCATCATGATAGAGAATGAAAACATATATATTAGAATTTCGCCTGAAGTTTTAAGTACTGATATAGTACCTGAAACACTTAGTGGTAATACTTTTGGGGTCTATTCAGGAATGTCTGAAATCTTAAGTGGTGGTACTAACGGTGATAGTATACTTACAGGATTGACTATACCTATTCTATTGACAGAAACTTTCAATGATTTAGGATATTATTCACCATTTGATGGTCTTGCCTTACAATATAACGTTATTACTAATTTTTTATTCTCGGCTGAAACCGCGAACAAATATAATATAACACTTTATAATACATCAGATGAATTTTTTGGGGTAAACCAATTCTCAACATATCAAGTGGATTGGGGAGATAATAGTGCAGTGGATACTATGTTATTAAGTAGTATAACACACAACTATCAAAATATTAGTGGGTCGTATGATATTAAATTAACACAAACAAACCCTTTTGGTACTATTAATATTGTTAAACCAATTACGTTACCTCTAACAGGGGTGACTATTGATAATTTAAATGGTAATATAACATTTAGTTCTGATGGTGGTAATTGGTCGGGTACATCATCCAATTATAATTATATTTTTAGTGGAGACTCATCAAATACTGTTGCAGACCAAGTAACATCACATTTTATCACTGTACCTTATATAGTAAGTGGGTTTACTAAATCTATGTTAACTAATCTAAAAAATTACGGAAAAACTCCTTATGACCCTGCGGTGACAATATACAAGGAAAATGAAGAATATGGTAGAGTTTTAACCATAGACCCGACATATACATCATATACGATAAACGGTATTACGTATTATGATTATCCAAATGGAAGAACATTATTCATTTTTGAATCATCAGGATTTACGGAAAATGACTTAGTTGCAGTCCCATTAACAAAAGAAGAAAATTTATTAGACGTTGCCATGCAACCGGAAATTCAATCACAAATATTTATTGAAAGAGGTAAGAATTCAGCGTTTGAAGGATTACAGAGACTTGGAGAAGTCGATAACATCGGAGACCTTGTCCGTTATGGGTATGGTTTCTACAAAATAAACGAACAATAAAATGGCGTTAGGAACATACGGAACAACAAGACCAGCAGACATGTCACCTGAAGATGTGGAGATTATTCTTAATTATACACCTTCAAGAGACGTAACAGAGAATTTTATTTTAAAGAAATTAGATGCCGCGAGTATTTTAAAACCATATTTCCACAATTCAGATACAGGTGGAAATGCTGGTGTAGAAATATTGGGTGGTTTGTACAATTTAAAACTACCATCATCTGAATTTAATCAACTAGGAATCTATACATTATACCTTAGACCTGCAGAGATTAGAACATCAATCACCGATTGTGGTGTTTTATCTTCTTTGCCAAATGTTAAAGGTATTATAATAGATTTAAATAATGTACCACAGAGTTATCGAAATAGATTTGTAAATCAGGGTCTTGTTGGATTTAGAATAGAATATTTAAATTCAGATGGTACAAAAGTTCCTAACTTTTATAGAATTATTACATCTTCATTCTTTTGTGAGCCTGTTGTTACTAATTTAGTTAACAGTTCACAAAAATCTATCAGATATAGATATGTAGATAGTGGTAGTGATTTAATATTTTGTACAGTTTCACCAACAAGCGCTCCGACAAACAAACCATCGGCAACACCATACATAGGTCAACCAAATCAAAACATAATTGTAACAAATACATTTTTTAATCCAATAAGTATTGATATTCAAGTTGCGAACTATGACTTGGATACTCTTGGAATTGCTCTTTACGGTAACCAAACTAAGAGTATTGAAGATGGTATCTATACAATCTATGATACTCAGAACAATATCTACAAACAATACAACTTATTTGAGGTTAGAGATGACTTTAATAACTTGTTGTTTGAAGTTCGTCAAGATAGAGGTGATAATATTGATTTTAGTAAAAACTTCACAAACGTAATTAGTTAATGGCAAGTAATAAGTACAGATATCCTCCTGCTCCTGGAAACGGTAGTGGAACTTTTTCCGACAACATTGTAGGTTTACAAACTGTTGATGGGGGAGGATTGACTCAAGGAAACTTTGAGTTCAGTACTTCTGTGTTTGAAAAAGTTAATAGAAGTTTTAATACTGGTACGTTTTCACAACCAATAAGTCTTAATGATTTAAACGTTGGGAATCTATTAGAATCTAGAATATTAGCGGCAAAAAATTATAGAGTATATCCAAACTATGATATTAGTCAGGCTACTAATTTTACTTTATACGGTTCTTTAAGAAAAAGGTTTGATGCATCAGTAACTAAAATTATTAATTATTTTCCTGCTGCTATTCAAATAAATCAAACATCTAATGATTATACAACGGCAAATACTGCAAATAATATAAGTTATGATATAACTGAAAATTTAACAACATTTGATGTTGATGTTACTCGTATAAATAATCCATTTGATATTGATTATTCTGAAAACTCTACACGTAATATTTCAGTTAGACCACTTGCGGTTAGTCCATTAAGAAATCTTACAGTTGAGTATGGTAGGTATTCAGTATATGTAAACAATTTAGACACTGAGTATTTGGTGTATGATTTTACACCGTCACCAAAATTATCTGCAGGAACTATGACTTTTGTAGTTATAGGAAATCCATTCTCAGGTAGTAGTTCATCAACTAACACTATAGTTATTAAACCAAATAATCTTGAAACCGAAAAGGCGTTTCAAGACCCGTTTGATGAGGTTGAAGATTTTTTATTAAACAGACTAATAAACCCAAAGTATACTGCAGATTTTAAAGTGCCGGTTGCGGATGACAATGGAAGATATCAAATACTTACCAAATCAGTAACATGGAATACCGATGGATTATGGAATTTAGATATTAGAACAAATAAGTTTGATAATTACTTAACACAACTTAATTCTATTGCAGAAAATCTTGATGAATTTAAAACTAATTTAATTAGTCGTTTTTTAACTACTGCATCATTCCATGAGTTTGATACGGAGGACCAAAAAGTAGAAAAAGTATTACAACTTTATGGTAGAAGTTTTGATGAAACAAAAAAGTTTATTGATGCCTTAGCATATATGACATCAGTGAACTATACACCTAGTAATGATATACCTTCACAACTTTTATTTAATTTGGCTCAAACATTAGGTTGGAATCCAAATATATCACCAATAACTAATGATGGTTTTTTAGATTCAATTTTTGGTACATCAAATAAAACAAAATATTCTGGTCAGGATAGGGAAAAAACACCTAATGAAATAAATTATCAGTATTATCAAAATTTAATACTTAATTCGGCATATCTATTCAAATCTAAAGGTACTAGAAAGTCAGTTGAATGGGTTATGAGAGCTATTGGTGCACCTGATGCGTTAGTAGAATTTAATGAAATAATTTACTTAGCTGACGGACCAATAAATGTAAATCAGTTTGATGCACAATATGCTAATATTTCAGGTGGTACGTATACTGATGTTATACCAACACTTGATAGTAATATTACATTTAAAATTAAAGGAACAGTCTACACTGGATTTACTACAGATGCATCAGTTACAAGTATCAGTGTAAATAGGAATACATACCCTATGGATTCTGATGGTTATCCATTAGCACCAACAAATACGTCTACATTCTTTTTTGAACAAGGTTCAGGTTGGTATGAAAGTACTCCAGAACATAGGTCACAAGAAGTTAATCGAGTTAATGCCACAAAATACACGGGCTCAAATCCAAATAATCAAACTATCTTGGAGCCATACACTTACGGACAAAAATATTTTGATAGATTTAGATATTTTCCATATATGACCTTAGGTTATGGTTTAACTAAGACCTTTGATAATAAAAAATCATGGGTTGATACCCATTTAGGCCTAAGAAACACGTCAAATGGGTTTAATGCGTACTACAGAGTATCAAATGAGAAATTAGTATTAAACGCCAAAAATATTGATTTGTATTTAAACATGGGGCAAGGTCTTGAATATGATGTTTGGGATATGAGTAGAAAATATAATTACCCAATACCTAACTCAGGACTTACTTCACCATACCCCTCACCTGGTGGTATTGATTGGACCGTTATTGACCCAAAACCAAAAGAAAAAACATTCTTTGAATTTGCTCAGACATTCTATAATAACATGATTAATGTTAGAAACCGTCAAACTATTAGTGATGGTAAAGGTGGGGGTTATCCGACACTTCAAAAAATCTATTGGGATTATTTAAATTCTGAAGAGGCTATTAATGTACCTTCAAATCAATTTACATATCAAAAAATGATTGATTACACTTTAGGTATTGGTGATTATTGGATGAGATTGGTTGAACAAATGTTACCAGCATCAACATTGTGGATGGGGGGACAAAAAATGGAAAACTCTGTATTCCATAGACAGAAGGTTGTATGGAGAAGACAAAGAGGTTGTGAGATTATTCCTGTTGAGTGTATCCCATGTACGTTTGAAGGTCAAATATTGGGGTATGATTGTATTGACCAAACTGTTACTTGTGGTGTTTACCCCTGGGTTGAACCAACTTCAACATCAACTGCGGGTAATTTCCAACAAATGTTAACCGATACTGTCACTCAAGTTACTTCATCGTACACTACATGTAACCAAAATACAATTGTTAGTCAATGGTATGTTGACTTAAGGTTAGATAACACAATATTAGTTCAAGAAAAGTTTTATACGGGTTATGGGGGTAATGATGTACCATCAAATTCTGATTGGATTACTGCGTTGGACGAAAAACTTGAATTATTATATCAAGATGGTCTTAATTATTTTATAAATGGTAATACTATTATTATAGCCAATTCATCATGTTATGATGATTTTACCAATAAACGATTATACTTAAATGTAGGTATAGATTTAACAATTAGTTGTCAATAATGGCTTGTTTTTCAGGAGTAACTACGGGAAGTACATGGACCTACACAGATTGTTGTGGGGTAGAACAGAGTGGATACAATGCTGGTAGTTTTATTTGTGTTGATACATCATATTCTTATGATGGTGTTGAAGTTTATTCTGAGCCTTGTGTCGGTGATTGTACTGCGTTAGATGCTACTTTTTCAATAACTGGTGTTTGTGAGAATATTGGTAATGGTGCGGTTAGTATACAACCGTCAGGTGGTGTTGCTCCATACTCAATATGGAATACTGTGCCTGACAACCCATCACTTTCTGGTGCGGCTAGCAATGGTCCATTTATATTTACAGGATTAAGTGGTGGGACATATGTATGGCAAATAAATGATAGTACTTCTCCTGATAACCAAGAAATTTTTGTTAACATTATTGTTAGTGACTGTTTTTGTGGTGAAATAAATGATGTTGCGGGTACGACCTGTGGTAACAGTAATGGGAGTTTTTGGGTAAGTGGCTCATCAACATCCGCACCTTATAATATCGATATATATAGTGGTGATACCTTCTATAGGGGTGATACTGCTTCATTCTTCCCATATCAGTTCACTAATATGCCGAGTGGTATCTACCACGCATTTATTACAGATTCAGGTGGTGCTACAGCTCAAACTGAGAGTGTTTTAGTTTCAGGTAGTTCTGAGCTTGATTATGGTTTTTGGGTTGTAAACAGTTCTTATTGTGCACAAAATCAAGGTAAGTTATCGGTAACAGGTTTAACAGGAGTTAGTCCGTATACGTATTTGTGGAGTAATGGAGAAACTGGTAACACAATTACAGGTTTAACAGTTGGTACATATACTGTAACTGTAACTGATTCGGCAGGATGTTCAACATCCAAAGATAAAGAGATTGTTGTTACTCCCCAATTAGGGTTAGGGTCATTAAGTGCAATAACTCCAAGTTGTTTTACATCAGATGGGGAGTTAATTTTTACCATTACAGGTGGAACATTACCTTTTTATTATTCTGGTAGTACTGGTCAAGTATCTTATAGTTCATCAAGACAATTTAGATTAACAGGATTGACATCGGGTAGTTATACTATTTCAGTTACCGATGCTGATTTATGTAAAGATTTATTTGGTGGGTATATAACACCTCCAGGTGGGTTTGATGTGGTAGATTTAACCGTTGTTAATTCAACATGTAGCTCAACAAACGGTAGCATTTCTATTACTATCGCTGGAGTTAGCTCAAATAATTATGTTTATACTATATCGGGACAAACAACAGGTGTAGTACAAACTCAAACAACACCATCTCAATCTGTACTTTTTGGTAGTTTATCGAACGACACTTATTTGGTTTCAATATCGGGAACAGGTTCAAATTGTTTATACGAAACCACAAAAACAATAAGTTCAAGTGATAAATTTAATGTTAGTTATGCAATTACAGGTTCTACGTGTGGTGATGTTAATGGTTCTGTTGAGGTAAATGTTGGTGTAGGATATACAAGTCCACTTGATTATGCATTGGTAAATAACGGTACTTTATTTAGACAAGATATCATAGACACAACGGCTTCGGGGTATACTTTCTACAATGTAGCTGCGGGTTCATATACTTTAACGGTGACAGATGGGGATAATTGTTCTGTTGTCAAAACATTTAACGTTACCTCATCAGGTTCTATGAATTATTCGTTATTTGGTACTGATTGTGTTAATGGTAATGATGGTTCTGCTGAAGTTGTGGTAACCAGTGGTAATCCACCATTTACGTATTTGTGGAGTAATGGTGAAACAACACCGACTATATCTAATTTGTCGGGGGATACGTACAGCGTAACTGTTACGGATAGTGACGGATGTGCAAAACTAAAATATGTCACTATAATTTGTAATTCTTCGACAGTAACGGCATATAGTGCTGTCACTGTATGTCAAAATTTATTCACTACTGTTTCTAACACGAAAAGAAGTATGTCAAAAATGTTGAATGAAGGATTTTTGGATATTACATCGGGAAATACTAATTGTGCTCTTGTAACGGCAGAATTTTCTGCAAATGTATCAATAACAGGGTCAACGGGTTGGGTAAGTGGTTCTACAGTTCCATTTTATACTGCAACAACATTAAACTCTGTACCTTCTGACAGTCAATGGATAACCACTGTTGAGGGGATTTTAAATACTATTGACGAAGTCGGTAGTGTTACTATAGATTTATTAAATAATACAATTATTATAAAATCAAATTGTGATGGTGATGATGACCCACTTAAAGGGGCAATCATTAGTATCCAATTACAAATAATCTACGATATTAACTGCGTTTCATAATGTCATCTAAGATAACAATAACATCTGTTTCAGGAGCAACAATACCATATACTTTATATGTGTGTGATAGTAACGGTAATAATTGTTCTGTACTAACAACAGACGCTTCACCGACAGGAGATTTCACATTATCTTCATTTTTTGATGGTGCACCCGCAGTAATGTTAAAGATTATTGATGGTAACAACTGCGAGTATTTTGAAATTCTTCCTTGTCAATCTGCCTAATTAATAAAATTTAAACAAAATATCAAAGATATTTCTGTTTGATAAAGTATTTATTATTAAAAAAAGTAGATGGCGCAATTTATTATAAGACTCACATTAGATTCTAATGCGGTAGGTCCGTTTGATATATATACAGGTTCAACTTCCACAACTCCGATTAAAACTAATCAGACAAGAGACCAATTAATCGCAGGTGTATTAATTAATTTACCTGGTGCTACTTTTGGTACTAATTACCCAATCTACATTATTAATACACAAGACGGTTGTAATGACTTAGTAGTTAGTCATAATATTGTTGCGTATACTAGCTATGTCATCACTATTGATGTTACTGAAGGTAGTACTAAGGCGACGTATAATGCAGTTGCAGATTCTGCAGTATCTGAAAATATAACGGTAAATTTTACACATAGTTTAGGATTAACAACAGGGGATAATCTTGTATTTACACCATCAATTACAATTTCAAGTGGTTCAACAACAGGTAGTTTAGTTTTAACTGCCTCGACTAGTTTTAGTTTGTTAAATGGAACATGTGAAAACCGTGATTTTTATATTAGTGGTGCAACGGGTGTTACAAACAAACCTCAAGAAATTTATAATTGTAATATTCAATCAGTAACACCAACACCGACATCAACTCCAAATGTTACTCCTACAAATACACCAACACCTAGTGGTACGGCTTCTGTAACTCCAACGCCGACAGCTACGGTTATTAATATAACTCCAACACCAACGGGTAGTAGTGCAATTGTGACTCCAACACCAACTAATACTCCAACAGGAACTGCTAACGTAACTGCGACACCAACTAATACTCCAACTAATACTCCGACAGGAACTGCTAACGTAACTGTTACACCAACTAATACACCAACTAATACTCCGACAGGTAGTGCTAATTTAACACCAACACCTACGTCAAGTCCAGGTTCAACTCCTGCTGTTACTCCTACAAATACACCAACGGTAACTCCAACTAGTACGCCAACTAATACTCCAACAGGAACTGCTAACGTAACTGCGACACCAACTAATACACCAACTAATACTCCGACAGGAACTGCAAACGTAACTGCTACGCCGACTAACACTCCAACACAGACACCAACAGGAACTGCTAACGTAACTGTGACACCAACTAACACGCCAACACAGACTCCAACAGGAACGGCTAATGTAACTGCAACTCCAACTAATACACCAACTAATACTCCGACAGGAACTGCAAACGTAACTACAACTCCAACTAATACTCCAACCAATACGCCAACTAATACTCCGACAGGAACAGCTAACGTAACTGCAACACCAACTAATACACCTACACAGACTCCAACAGGAACGGCTAACGTAACTGCAACTCCAACAGTAACACCAACTAATACACCTACACAGACTCCAACAGGAACAGCTAACGTAACTGCAACTCCAACTAATACGCCAACTAATACTCCGACAGGAACGGCTAACGTAACTGCAACTCCAACTAATACTCCGACAGGAACAGCTAACGTAACTGCAACACCAACTAATACACCTACACAGACTCCAACAGGAACGGCTAACGTAACTACAACTCCAACTAACACTCCAACACAGACACCAACAGGAACTGCTAATGTAACTGCAACGCCGACTAGTACACCTACACAGACTCCGACAGGAACAGCTAACGTAACTACAACACCAACTAATACTCCGACTAATACGCCTACACAGACTCCAACAGGAACAGCTAATGTAACTGCTACACCAACTAATACGCCTACACAGACACCAACAGGAACTGCTAATGTGACTGCAACTCCAACAGTGACACCAACTAATACACCAACTAATACACCTACTAATACTCCTACAGGGACAGCTAACGTAACTGCTACACCAACTAATACGCCTACACAGACTCCAACAGGAACGGCTAACGTAACAGCAACACCAACAGTAACACCTACCAATACTCCTACAAGTACTGCAAATCCTACACCAACACCATCAGGAACCCCTGGAGCTACTCCAACTCCAACAGGAACAGAATTAGGTTATCAAGCTTACATATTTGCTGAACCTCAAGATAATACAGACGATGCTACTTTATATAGTTATGCTATAAGTAACGGTGCATCATCATGGTATTCTTGGAAGAGTGCTGGTGTACCTAATAATGGTGGTGGTGATTATAGTAACGATTTAAATGTTTATGCTCACCAACCTTCATTCACTGCAGGTACTGGAAATTTTGTAACACCGGCAACATTAAGTTCTTCAATAAATCAAAGTACTTATTTATTTAGTACGATTGAAGTATCAAGTTCGGTCGTTAATTCAAATCTTCAATATTTCTATAGTATATGGTTACCTTTAAATGGTATCGGAAATTCATTAAATAATTACAAATTAGATGTAGGTACAACATCAGGAGGTTCAGATATTTACAATGATATACCAAGCCTTGCACCATCAACAAATAGTTTAGATGTTTCAGTAAGTAGTGGTGCAGCAATACCTGCGGGTACTTATAGAGTTATTTGGATAACACCTAATTTCCAATTACCAGCATCAACTCCACTATCTGGTTCAATTTATTTTACAGGTGCACTAAAAACTTAAACACATTCAAATATTTATTAAATAAAAAAGATGTCATTTCCGTATAAAAATCCAGTCGCTAACGATACTATATCAGCCCCTCAAGGAGTTGCGTTAACTTCAACTCAAGGTACAAATTTTTCAGTAACATCAGTTGGTGGTTACCAAGAAGTATATTATTTAGAAAATTTACAATTACTGTTTGAAGGAACAGGATTACAACAATTATCGGCAAATACTATTCCAATTCAAATAAATGTTGGTAATAATGCTGGTTTATCGTGGACATCTTTAACACTTAATTCGGATAATATTTCTTCAGGTAGAAGAAGATTAGGTATGTTGGTTTATGTACAAGAAACCGACACAGTTTATCAATATGTAATTCCAAATTACGATACATTGTGGAGTAATTTAACAGGGTTAACAGGTAATTCTGGACTTACTGAAGCGACTACATATACTACCGTAAACGCTCGTTCTGAAGCGGGTAGAAATTTTATAAGTGCATGGACAGGTTCAACTATTGAAGGATATGATGCGGTTGATAGAGAATCTGCAAGATGGAGAATATTTTGGGGTACTGACTGGCAAGTAACTGGTGGTACAATAACATATGATTCAACAGGTACTTTAGCCTTAGATTCAAATTCAGGTAATACTGTAAATATTACAGGATTTACAACAATTACGGGTGGTACATACAGTAGTGGTACTACAACTATGACTCTTGTTAATAATTTGGGTCAAGAAATAAATGTTACAGGTTTTACATCAGGAGGTGGTAGTGGTACTGACATATATGCTACCGGTGGTACATTAGTAAATGATGTTTTAACGATAAGTAGAAATGATAATAATAGTTTTGATGTATCAGGTTTTACTGATACATTCATGACTGGTGGGACTTTTAATAGTCAAACTTTAGAATTAGATATTAACGATAATCAGGGTGGCGGTGTAACTATTGTTAATGTTACAGGTATTTTCACTACTGGAGGTACGTATAATTCTACAGGTACTACATTAAACCTTTATGATAATACAGGTGGTACAATATCAATTACAGGATTCACTTCAGGTACATCAGGAACAAGTGGAGTTAATGGAACATCAGGAACAAGTGGAGTTAATGGAACATCAGGAACAAGTGGAGTTGACGGAACATCAGGTACTTCAGGTATTTCAGGAACGTCAGGAACAAGCGGAGTTGATGGAACATCAGGTACTTCGGGTATTTCAGGAACGTCAGGAACAAGCGGAGTTGATGGAACGTCAGGAACAAGCGGAGTTGATGGAACGTCAGGAACAAGCGGAGTTGACGGAACATCAGGTACTTCGGGTATTTCAGGAACGTCAGGAACAAGCGGAGTTGATGGAACATCAGGAACATCAGGTTCAAGCGGAACGTCAGGAACAAGCGGAGTTGATGGAACGTCAGGAACAAGTGGAGTTGACGGAACATCAGGAACATCAGGTTCAAGCGGAACGTCAGGAACAAGCGGAGTTGATGGAACATCAGGAACATCAGGTTCAAGCGGAACGTCAGGAACAAGCGGAGTTGACGGAACATCAGGTACTTCGGGTATTTCAGGAACGTCAGGAACAAGCGGAGTTGATGGAACATCAGGTACTTCGGGTTCATCAGGTACTTCAGGTTTAAGTGGTGTTGATGGCACATCTGGGTCGTCAGGAACATCAGGTAGTTCAGGAACATCAGGTAGTTCAGGAACATCAGGAACAAGCGGAGTTGACGGAACATCAGGAACATCAGGTTCAAGCGGAACGTCAGGAACAAGCGGAGTTGACGGAACATCAGGTACATCAGGTTCAAGCGGAACGTCAGGAACAAGCGGAGTTGACGGAACATCAGGTACTTCAGGTGTTGACGGAACATCAGGAACATCAGGTTCAAGCGGAACGTCAGGAACAAGCGGAGTTGACGGAACATCAGGTACTTCAGGTGTTGACGGAACATCAGGAACATCAGGTAGTTCAGGAACATCAGGTTCAAGTGGAACATCAGGAACAAGTGGAGTTGACGGAACATCAGGAACATCGGGTTCATCAGGAACATCAGGTATTTCAGGAACATCAGGAACAAGTGGAGTTGACGGAACATCAGGAACAAGCGGAGTTGACGGAACATCAGGAACATCAGGTTCAAGCGGAACGTCAGGAACAAGTGGAGTTGACGGAACATCAGGAACAAGCGGAGTTGATGGAACATCAGGAACATCAGGTTCAAGCGGAACATCAGGTAGTTCAGGAACATCAGGTTCAAGCGGAACATCAGGAACTTCAGGTAGTTCAGGAACATCAGGTTCAAGCGGAACTTCAGGAACTTCAGGTAGTTCAGGAACATCAGGTACTTCAGGTGTTGATGGCACATCAGGTACTTCAGGTGTTGACGGAACATCAGGAACATCAGGTAGTTCAGGAACATCAGGTACTTCAGGTGTTGACGGAACATCAGGAACATCAGGTAGTTCAGGAACATCAGGTTCAAGCGGAACTTCAGGAACTTCAGGTAGTTCAGGAACATCAGGTACTTCAGGTGTTGATGGCACATCAGGTACTTCAGGTGTTGATGGAACATCAGGAACATCAGGTAGTTCAGGAACATCAGGTACTTCAGGTGTTGACGGAACATCAGGAACATCAGGTAGTTCAGGAACATCAGGTTCAAGCGGAACATCAGGTAGTTCAGGAACATCAGGTACATCAGGTAGTTCAGGAACATCAGGTACTTCAGGTGTTGACGGTACATCAGGTACTTCAGGTGTTGACGGAACATCAGGTACTTCAGGTGTTGACGGAACATCAGGAACATCAGGTAGTTCAGGAACATCAGGTAGTTCAGGAACATCAGGTTCAAGCGGAACATCAGGTAGTTCAGGAACATCAGGTACTTCAGGTGTTGACGGCACATCAGGTACTTCAGGTGTTGACGGAACATCAGGAACATCAGGTTCAAGCGGAACTAGTGGTTCTTCAGGATTAAGTGGTGTAAATGGTGTTGACGGAACATCAGGAACCGCAGGAAGTTCAGGTTCAAGCGGAACATCAGGTTCAAGCGGAACATCAGGTAGTTCAGGAACATCAGGAACTTCAGGTGTTGACGGAACATCAGGAACATCAGGTAGTTCAGGAACATCAGGAACAAGTGGAGTTGACGGAACATCAGGAACATCGGGTAGTTCAGGAACTAGTGGAACATCAGGTTCAAGCGGAACATCAGGTTCAAGCGGAACATCAGGTAGTTCAGGAACATCAGGAACTTCAGGTGTTGACGGAACATCAGGAACATCAGGTAGTTCAGGAACATCAGGAACAAGTGGAGTTGACGGAACATCAGGAACATCGGGTAGTTCAGGAACTAGTGGAACATCAGGTTCAAGCGGAACATCAGGTTCAAGTGGAACATCAGGAACTAGTGGAACATCAGGTTCAAGTGGAACGTCAGGTACTTCAGGTTTAAGTGGTGTTGATGGTACATCTGGGTCGTCAGGAACATCAGGTAGTTCAGGAACATCAGGTACTTCAGGCACTTCGGGTTCATCAGGAACATCAGGTACTAGTGGAGTTGACGGAACATCAGGAACATCAGGTAGTTCAGGAACATCAGGTACTAGTGGAGTTGACGGAACATCAGGAACATCAGGTACTAGTGGAGTTGATGGAACATCAGGAACATCAGGTACTTCAGGCACTTCGGGTTCATCAGGTACTAGTGGAGTTGACGGAACATCAGGAACATCGGGTTCATCAGGAACATCAGGTACTAGTGGAGTTGACGGAACATCAGGAACATCGGGTTCATCAGGAACATCGGGTTCATCAGGAACATCGGGTTCATCAGGAACATCGGGTTCATCAGGAACATCAGGAACATCGGGTACATCAGGAAAAT
>Ga0222714_10000100_pt1 | contig 102264 bp, 98 predicted proteins | sample C33_3DmetaG_FD_165048 | JGI IMG/M metagenome (GOLD analysis project Ga0222714, IMG submission 165048) | Estuarine water microbial communities from San Francisco Bay, California, United States - C33_3D | ecosystem: Environmental > Aquatic > Marine > Unclassified | place: USA: California...
ACAACGTCAGATCATTCGCCGGCATCGTCGTCGGGAAACTAAACGCACTCGTTAACCCGATGTCCTCATACCAGCCCCCAAACGTGGACCCACTCTTACTGGGGTTCGCGGGTGCTGACACCGTACTGCCATACGCCGCCGTGATCGGACTGACTGCACTTCCCCCTTGGCTATCAAACGTGATGGTATAAGTTTGAATCGTTGAGCTCGAAGAAATTTCACTCGAACTATTTGAAGAGGTTGGTAAGGAATTTGGGGAGCATTGTCTAATTAAAACCATCAAAATAATCGAAGAAACATAAGAAAAAAGGATAAATCTGTCAATTTTTTTTGCTTTAACTTTTAATTTTACAATTTTTCTATTTTTCATAATTCATATTAAATATAAGTTAAAAAGAAAAATTTTTCTATGAAAGTTTGATTAAATGAGTAATAAGTTTTAGTAAGAATATAAATTGGTTGCGGGGATAGGATTTGAACCTATGACCTCCGGGTTATGAGCCCGACGAGCTACCAGACTGCTCTACCCCGCGATGTGGACACTTTGCAGTGCCATAATAGGTTAACAAATTCATCACCAAATTTCAAATCTTTTCATTTAAAAATAAAATAATGAAGTTTGAATGTTAGGAAACCGATTTTCTCACCTATACTAGTAAATATGAAAAAACATTACACCCTCGGAATTGCCCTTGTGCTTTTCGCCTGCAACAATGTTGTATCCTCTTCCTCAACTTCCAGTGAATTTGCCTCCAGTCAACCGATTGTCACCATTACGGATGCGATGGGCTTTGATGATTCAACCTCGATGCTTGGTCAAGCTTTTCTTCCTTTCAATGGGATTTCCTTATTAACAAGTACCGGAGATGATTTGAGCCGCTACGTGCAAGTCAAAGGCCATGTCGATATAAGTCGGGTTGGCACCTATTCCTTAGACTACTTCCTTGAACACCCTTCACTGACGTGGTCCACTACCCGTCACGTCACCGTCGAATCTGGCAATTTGATTCCTTCAGTTCGGACCAAAGTGTATACCACCAATCCGTTTGAAGCACTCGGACAAGGTACATACCGTACGGGATTAGCAACCGATATCACCCATCCTACAGGTCCTGCATTTATGGAACCGCATCTTCTTGACCGTCCTGTTCCTACCAATGGTTGGTGGACGGCCTTAGCCATGAGTAACTACGGTGGAAGTAACGGGATTTATAATAATCCATTACGGTCCTCCTTCTCGAATGATGGGGTTGAGATTACCCAATCCGGACAAGGGTTTACCCAATATTGGCTTCCCGAAGGCAATCAAACGATCGCCCAATTCTCCTTAGCCCTCAAAGACTTCAATCTCAAACCGACGAGTTTAGCGACTGGGTATCAAACCAAAGTCATCGATTATTCTGATAACCTCGTCAAAGTTGCGATGCGTAACCTCAATAGCCTTCGTGATGATATGGTCATTACGTACAACCAAGGTTCACCTTTCATCTTTGCCGAAGTCGGTACACGTCAAGCGATTACCTTATCCGCTGGCATCGATGGGGTTTCTAATTATGATTACTTTACCCTTGATGGTACCCCCATTACGGAAGATACCTTAACCACCGATGCGATTGTTGTGAAATTCTTAGACCGCCATGTCGGTTATCAAACCAATCCCCCAGCCTCCGTGGGTCAACCCACCTACGCCAATCGTTACTTTGTCGTGAACTTACCGAAAAATACGTCGGTAACCATTTCCAACACTGGGCATCCCTTTGGATTAAAACACAAAATGACGCTCTTACTCGGTGATAGTAATTTAATCTCCATCGCGGCAATTAATAACCTTGAAGAAGCCCCCTTTTATCATGAACATGGGTATGTTTTACCTCAAAAAGCCCATGGGGGATATGACGTGAATCACGACGAAGGACTTGTTCGTAGTGACCTTTGGGTGCAAGCCAGTATGACTCGTGATGATCTTGAAGAATTACCCGTGCTCGCGATGTTACCCCATCAACATAAACTCTTTCCCGCGAATACCCCTTACTCCACGATGACCGTTCGCGGACAACTTAAAATGCTGATTGGACGAGGTTTCTCTTATGTCCTTCCCTTCTATGGTGTTGTCCCAAGTTTAGCGTTACCCACCGATGCGGGATTTTCTTCCGAAACCATGCTCGATCATCTTGAACGGATTGATGAACAAACCAACCTTTTAGATCCGGATAACTTCATCAATGAGGAAACGCCGTATTGGAACTCGAAAGCAACCTACGCGCTCGCTCAAGGTTTACTTCAAGCCAAACAACTCAACGCCAACAATATCGTCGCGTCCTTCTCCGATAAACTTTATGAACATTTAACCGATTGGTTTACGATTTCTAACCTTGATGATGAACGTTATTTATACTATAACGACGTCTGGGGAACGACCTATTATTCCGATGATGGTTTTGGTACCGCCAGTGGCATTGCCGATCACGCGTTTACGCATGGTTATCTTATCTTTGCTTCGGCCGTCTTAGCCACTGTGCATCCTACTTTTTACCGCGATTATGGTGGAATGGTCGATCTCCTCTTAAAAGATTATCTCAATGACGATGCCACGGACACCCGGTTCCCGGTGCTCCGTAGCTTTGACCGTTATGCCGGTCACTCCTGGGCCCACGGATTTGGCACCTTTGCCGAAGGCAATAACTTAGAATCCACCGGGGAAGTCATCAATAGCTGGGTCGCAGGGTATATGATTGCCCAACTCTCTGGGGATCACGACCTCATGGATGCGGCCATTTATGGTTTTGTCAACGAAACCTATACGACCCAACAATATTGGTTTGATTATGACCGTGATATTTGGACCTCTTCGTACCGTGAATACGCGGGCGTCGCGGGAATGATTTGGGGTGGTAAATATGACTACGCGACGTGGTTTGGTGCCAACCCGACCTTTATCTACGGCATTCAATGGATTCCTACCGGTGAATATTTATCCCATTTAATCGTAGGGGAAGCGAAACTCAATCGCTTTAAACAAATCTTTGCCAAATATTTAGCGGCCAAAGGGGGCTCGGTAGACCGATGGTTTTCCTACATGGGGTCCATGCATGTCATTAGTGATCCTGCCACCGCGTTAGCCCGCTATTCGGATAATGCGATTTTACAAGATGAATATCCAGCCGAAATTGGGGTTGCCTATTGGACAATGTTTGCCCGTCAATCCTTAACGTATAAACTCGATAAAGCACTTCATTCGCTGCATGCGACGATTGCCTCCTCGGCCTATAAGAACGCCAACGGCCAAGAAACGATTATCTTGTATAATCCTTCTTCTACCGCACAATCGATTACGTTTACGCTGAATGGAACGTCGCAAATCGTGAGTGTCCCTCCGACAAGTACCGTTCAATACTAAAATTCAATACAAAAAAAAGATGCCTCCGGGCATCTTTTTATATTTGATTGGAGCAAGCGACGGGAATCGAACCCGCGGCACAACCTTGGGAAGGTTGGGTATTACCATTATACGACGCTTGCGCGACTCTTATTTTAGCGAGTTTGGGTCAACTTGAAAAGCAAAAACGATTTCTTGAATCAGTGATAAAATAAACCTATGCATTATTTAAATCTTAATGTGATTGCCTCTACCCCGCTTTATCGCCAACTTGTCGATCAAATTGAACATGCGATTCATACCGGCGTCCTCAAACATCATGATGTCTTACCCTCCGAATCTGAAATTCAAAAAACCTTTTTGATTTCCCCCATTGTCGTCAAAAAAGCGTATCAAATTCTTGCGGAGAAACATTTAGTCCAGTCGATTCGCGGGAAAGGGACCGTCGTCTTAAACCGTCCTCATTTAAAAATGGATTATGCGATGTTTTCTGACTATAACGTGAGCCTGTTTAAAGGCCATATGCATCCCATTGTCACTACCACCGAAGAATTTAAAGAACCGTATACCTTTTGGTTTCAACGGCAAGAAAATGCCTCGCTTTGGATTCAAAAACGTATTGGGATGTATCAAGGCTTTCCCACGTATTATCAAGAAGTGTATTTGCTGTATCAAGGCGTCAAAAAAGCAAGTTTAGAAAAACTCGCCACGCAAAGTCTTCCTCATGTCATCATGACGTTTTATCCCAATACCCCCTTACAAACCGAACATTTTTACCAGCCCCTGAAAGCCGATGCTAGCTTAGCCGCTTTACTACAAGTCGAACTTCATCGTCCCCTTCATCACGCCCGCAGTTATCTTTATCATGTTGAAAGCCTCATCGGCATCATCATGCATTATGTTCCTGCCGATTATGTCACGCTCATGCGGAGGAACGAAGGATGAACTGGCAATCGTACATTCATCTTGACCGTCGTAGTAAACATCCCCTGGATGTCCAACTCGAACAAGGTCTGATTTATCTCATGCATGAAGAACTTCTCCTTCAACCGGGACAAAAGCTCATTCCGGATGAAATCAGTAAACAATGCCTGCTTCCCCTTCAGGATGTGCTTGTGGTCTTTCATCGTTTAAAAGCCCATGATTATCTGTATGAAGAAAAACGATCCTGGAAAGTGAGTCATCACTTCTTCCATCGCTATTATTTTACCCGTCCCTTTGCCCTAAAAGCGTCTCCCCATGCCACTCCCTTTACGGAAGTGATCTTAGATAAAGGCTGGATGAGTTTACCGAAAACCTTTTCCCGCTTTGTCCCTCAACCTCCTTCCCAGGTGTACCGTGTTCGTGAACACTTTCTTCATAAGGGGGTTGGCATTGGGGTCAGTGAGACATTTTATCTTTTTCCTCAACCCGATGTGCATCAAACCCCTTCCCTTGCCACGTTAGAAAAAATGCGCGCTCATTTTACAGATTATGAACGTGAGGTTGCCATGATGCCTCGGAGCAAAGCCATGGCCAAACTCCTGCAACCGGAAGGAAACAACCCTTACGTTTTACAAGGAATGTATGGTTTATTTCAAGGGCAAACGTGTGTGGTATGTGGGACCGTTACGACCTTAACGAGTTATTCGTATCGGAATATCAAAAAAACATTACCGCTCACTTTCTTGTTTTAATTTTTTTAAACGGGATTCAATAAATTTGCCATCAAAAACGATTAATAAACTGGTTTAGAACCACTTACGTTTTTTCCTAAATCGGACTATACTTATAACGATGCAACGTATGAGTCGCTGGTTTGCGTTATTACCTTTACTTGTTTTGTCAAGTTGTGATTTTCCCATCCTTTCGAGTTTGTCTTCCAGCGAAACATCGTTGACTGTTTCCAGTGACAATAGTGTGATCCTATCTTCCAGTAACAACGAAAGTGTGTCTTCGGAGGAAACACTTTCTTCTGAACCTTTAGCCACCTTACAATCCTTGACGATTTCTCGTGACACCTGGCCCAGTTTAGGTGTGTATCCCAGTGAAGAAACAGACGTTTCCTTTGGAGGGTTCTCCTTTGGTTATTTTGGTGCGGGCAATTACACCGCCGGTGTGATTCAAGGTCGTCGCAATGAATTTTATCTTTATAATAAAGATCCGATTGACCGTTTAGCGGCAATCACGTTAACGTTTTCCCAATCCCATTCCGAGCATGTGATTTTTGTGGGCAATGAAGCCTTTCCCCAAGAAACCACTCTCGATCCCGTAGAGATTGATACAACCATTCAGCGCTATGATGTTCCTTCACCGTATGCATTTCCTTACTTCCATCTTGATAATCAAGGTGGCGCGATGTATCTGACCACGATTCAAATCGATTATTACACCGAAGGCAGTGTACCGACATCTAGTGCTACCAGTGAAACTTCTTCGCTAACTAGTAGTGAATCACCTTCTACGACGTCGATTCCATCGACAAGTACCACTACCTCTACTACCCCTTCTTCTTCCATACCGTCGAGTTCCACTTCGAATTTAACTGTAGTAACAAATGCGCCTACGTATTATCAATCCATTTCTCCTTCTTTAACAGGAGAAGCGTTAAAAAATGCCTTGGATACTTTAATTTCTAGTAACATGAGCGTCAGTTATGATTGGAGTCGCTTTGAATATGCCGATCAACATCCCACCAATACCAATCAGGTACTGACGATCTATCCCAAACTTGGGTATTTAAAAACCGCGCATGTCAATGGCAATGCCGCCGAGCATTGGAACCGCGAACACACCTACCCCCAATCCAAAATTGGCGGAGAAGCGCTTAACGATAATCACCATATTTTTGCCGATGATTGGAAAACTAATGGAACCCGCGGAAATAACAAATTCGGCGATGTTGCCAATACCGAAGCGAACCGTGTGCTAGACTCAGCCAATCGTCCCACGAACAACTTTACCGCCGGGGGTTATTTTGAACCGAATGATGAAGCCAAAGGCGAGGTCGCAAGGGCGACGTTATACATGAATACGCTTTACGGTTACACATTAGAAAATAACTTTCAAACCGCAGAAATGGCGGTCTTATGGGCGTTAGACTATCCGGTTAACGACTGGGCCATGACGCGTAATAACCGCGTTTATGATAAACAAAAAAATCGTAACCCCTACATCGATCATCCCGAATGGATTTGTGCCGTTTATGGCACAACCTCCACCGCAACACGCCAAGCGTGTGGCCTTTAAAGCATCATTAAATCAAGTAAATACGGATAGTCAATAAAGGGATTCGGATTGCCTTGGTTTTGTGTTAAAACTACATTCCGTGTCATTTCAAAGGAAGAAACCGGATCGAGGGTGTGTGCTTCTTTTAAATAATCGACGATACCTAACTTTGCCCCTTGCACCATGTATTCTTGTTGTTCAATGGGTGTATTCGTCAGTTCAAGATGGTCATACATCATCAGCATATAAAACACAATGCGCGCAACATCGCCTGCATCTTCGCCTGGAAAATACGTCGTGGACGTGGTGGTCGTATCAAACCATTTATTGGAACGACTGGCGTTGATGCTCGATTCTATGAAACGTAAATTGTGAAGGTCGCTGGCAATATTCGCATCCGTTTCGCCAACACGGCGAACACCCAAGCGCGAATTTGGCCATACGTGTTCGCGTTGCCAAGTCGTCCCCCCATCCCAAACCGACGATAAGGAATTGCCCGTATAAATCGCCACGGCTTGACCTGGGACATTCGGGTTCGCATCGGAAATCGGTAACAATGTTTTGCCTTCACTATACGGTTTAGCGAATTTGGAAGCCCAACTTTTTTCGCGTAAGGTTTTTTGTAAATCATGACCATAAAGCCCTTCAATCCCATCATAAAAGCCCGTGTAATTGATATCTAAGACGTCTAAATCCTCGAGGACGGTGATGGAATAACGATCCACAATGGTATACCCAAAACGGTCCACCGCGGCGTAAGCAAGTTCATAGGTGCCAACTTGATTGGTATCGACATTGGTGTCCATCTCACAGGGTAAAGCAGCAAGCGTTTCTTCATCCGTCACTTCACACGTGGGTGGTGTCCATGTCAGTCCAACTTCTAAAACAGAAGGAATCGCTTGATTATAATGAAACGAAAGTTGGTCATTATCTTCATCTTTCACCGGAAAGACAAACGGTGCTTGGATCGTATTGATGACAAGGCTATCGATATTGATGCGCACGCCATCGAGAGGGGTTTCATAATTTAAGTTATACAGTTTGAGATACATCGGTAAGGAAGGATCATAGCCGTTCACTAGATATAGCGATAAGAGATCGACTTCGACATGGAAAAACGTAAGTTGCGAGGTGGGAACATACCCGGCAAGGGGTGACCAATAAAGACCATCTTGGGACCAATATAAACGGAGTTCGGCGTTGGGTGTATCACTTCCGTATACAGCAGTTTGTAGGGTGATATCACTAATAAGACCGATATCAAACGAGGTGACAATACTGCCTCCTCCATGTAAACGCGCTGCGCGACCGGAAACAACTTTATCGCCGGATAAACTACCGTTGACGGCATCCTCAAACCACCATGACTGACCGTCTAAGATAATCGATGCGCGCGGATAACTCGATTTAGTTCCTTCAAATTCGGTGGAATAAAAATATTCACCCACGCGGCGATAGATCGCTTCGACTTCGTCAATCGTGGTCACGTCTGTGGTAAACGGAGTTTCCCGCGATAATAATTTCCCGGTTGGAACATGCCGCCAATAGGCAAACAGTTCATCGGGTCCAGGACTCGCCACATACGTATAGGAAAAAGTGGCTTCTGAAGACGGTAATGAACTTTCTTCACTGGAAGAAGGGATGAGGGAAGAACTACTCACCTCTTCTGACGATGAAGGCGGTAATTCACTGGATAAGTCACTTGAAAGAGATGCACTAACCGAGTTTTCTTCTGATGAGGTGGAGGATAATGATGAGGAAGCTATCAGGGAGGAACTCCCGGAAGGCAACTGACAACTACTTAACACAAGAACACTAAAATATAACGTGATTTTATTCATACGTTTATTATACGTTTAATCACGTTATCTTTACAAACGTAGTCCGAAAAAAAGGTTGTTTTATGGTATGGTAAAAAAAAGGAGTCCTACATGAAAAAATATACACTTTTCTCGCTGTTGACCTTATCGGCGATCCTCGCTGCCTGTGGCGATCCGATTGCTAGTAGTTCTTTGGTTTCCTCTGAAATACCTTCCCTTTCCAGTACAAGTGACGTTGTTTCCAGTCCAACGTCATCTTCCAGTAGTGAAACAACCCCACGTCCTCTTGTCTCCGAAATGATGGAAGACATGGAAGCAGGTAACTATACGATGACGTTCTCGTTTGAGGACATCGATATTTATTACTATGAAGTCGCATTTCCGCTCATCTTTGGGTCGTTGTTCAATCCCGACATTAATGAAGCGATTGATTTTTATGTCGATTTAACGAATGAAGAAAGTCCCGTCATGTACACGCAGACGGAAAACAACCAATGGTTGGCTGCTCCGCTCGATCCCTTTTTAGGATTATTTCTCCTCGCACCGTTAAGTTTTCTTGATCCAACGGTAATCAATGATGCTTGGTTTACCTTTGATGAAGTCGAAGGGGTTTATGTCTTAGATCCAAACCACTTTGATGATTTATTTACCGGGGTAGACTCCACTGATGAAATGGATGAAGTCACCATCCATGGGGACCCCATCACCGGAGAAATTCAAATTATCGTGACGAGCACCCATCCTGACGATGCGAGCTTAACCGAACGTGTAATCATTTCCTACACCGAGATTGGGACAACACAAGTGAGTTTACCGACAGATTTATTAGATTATCCGACGTACTTTTTGGATACGATTTTAACCGGAAGTGAAAATCACACGTTCCTTTACACCGTGGATGAAATGAATCCCGTCACCGAAGAAACCGTGTTTGTCAAAGAAACCATGGGCCAACGGGATGGGGATGAATATCTTTTGACCGATTATGAAACATACAATCAAACGTATGTAAATGCGTTAGAAGATGGCACCTATGAACAAATTACGAGTGTGCTCGGAGCGAATACCTTAGCGACGATTGATGAAAATACCTATGACCAATTTGTCAATGACTTTTACCCGATGAACGGTCTTGCCTTAGAAAAAGCATGGATTGATTTACAACAACCTACCTTAAATCCTGACTTGAATGTCGCGATGTACCCCTTACGGCCTGATGCCATTCCCGCTCTCATGAAAGATCCTTTCTTTGATGGGGTGACTAACGTGATGGGCAATGTCCTTTTCTATGAATCCGCGTTTACAGGGCCTCTAGTAAATATCACCTTAGAATTCGAAAAAGAAGCGACTTATTATCGCGCAGAATTCGCCTTACTATACTTTGACTTTACGACCATTCATCCTCCTGTTATCTCCGAATCATCATTCTTGGACATTTTTATCAATGTGCAATCGATGCAAAACTATCAATTGTCACAAACGTTTGCCGAAGGGGATCTTTACACCAATGATCTCTTTGCCTTACGCGATGGGTTCAATTTTGAACTGCATGACTTCTCAATGGAAAGTCTTCCCCCCTCGTATCTTGAGTGGGATGGCATGCAATATCTTCAATGGACCTATGATGATACCGCGATGATGTACACGAATCAAATCATCGATGAAGCGACGTACCAAGCGCTTTCACTTGACCGCTTCTTCGTCGATTTGTCCGCGATCGATCCTCTTGATGACTTATCCGTGGATCCTGAATGGGGTGGGTATCGCTTAGATCCCAGTATGTACCCCACAGTCTTACGAGATGATATACTTGCGAGCTACTCAATTGAAAACGTGAACTTTGATGCTTATGGATCGTTAGACGATTTTGCCGCCCTTTATATCAGCATTGAAGCCACGAACAACACAACCTCAGAAACCGCCATCTTCATGATGGCCCTCTCCGGAATTGGGGAAACTGAAGTGATCCTTCCGGATGATAACGGAAATAGTGGCTTGCTAAGCCTAGACACTTTCCAAGCGCTTTTTACCGAGGGTATCACCTCAGGGTTAGGGAGCCTATTTCGAACCAATGAGGATGAAAGTGACGTATCCATTCAATACTTTGGATTTAATGAAACCTCCGCAGTAACCGTGGATTTCTTTGCCCCAGAAAACGAACAAGTCGAATTATGGCAACGCAATGAGACCCTTCTTTATGATCAATATATCGGTGCAATTGGCACCCCTTTGACCAATCCTCTCATGTTTGAAGAAAATGATTTCCTCGCTTTTAAAGATGGTCTGCCTTCGATTGATTTGCTCGCCTTAACGAACCAAGAAATATCCCCAGCGACCATGGTTCCCTTTATTGGCGGCTATGAAATTGAAGCCGCTTTTCTTGAAGAACATTCCCATAATATCTTGCAAGAAGGCGATGTGATTCAATCTGCCTATCTTGTGATGCGTGAATCGATTTTTTCCGTCTCCATTCATGTCGTCAACAATAATGAAGATTATTTCATTGAATTTGAACTCGAAGCACTCAATGAAACGTTTGACTTAAAAGATTTGATTGAAAGCGCGCAACCTTAACGTAAATCCGATTTAGAAAAACGCCAGCCGCCCACCCCAATGAGTAACCCCAAAAGGGCAAAAGAAGAGATCAGTGTTTTAATGATATAGGATTGGGTTTCCTCGGCCAAGAAATTAATGCCGGGTTCGCCAAAGATGAGTTCAAAAAGACTCACCGGTCCATTTAATCGTTGAATTTGATAAAAGTAAATCCATTCAAAGATCTCATTGATTTGTCGTTGGGTGGCTTCAAAGAGTTCAAAATCGGTAAATTGATCAATATTAGCAAGAAGAATCCCTTCCGCGACAGATTTGGCAATGACCATTATTGTCGGTCCTAAAATAAAAATCAGTAAGGTAAAAATGGTTGCCCCGGCGGTGGATTTGGCTTTCATCGCAATCCACGTGGTTAACACCACACCCACGATGACGAGTAAATAACCAAACCCAACATGAATAAGGAAATTAGCAAGCGATCCTGAATCTTCTTCTGTAATCGGGAACGTAATGACCCCTGAAAAGAGTAAGGGGAGAAGATGATATAACACTAAGCCAAGGATGGTGATACTAATAGAAAGAATCATTTGGGTGAGATACACTTCCATTTTTGAATAACCGGCAATCAATTTATTACGAATGGTTCCTTGGGTAATATCGGTGGCAATAAATAAACTGGTAATAACCCCAATGAGAAGAATTTGAAAATTACCGAGTTGGAAACTGGATTCGATGATGCTACGTGTGGTGAAGATATATTGCATGTTCCCCATAAAATCTTCATACGCAGTAGCTTGGGCCACGCCCACCTGGGATAAGGAAATAAGTACAATCAATATTCCAATAATAATCGCGGATTTTTGTCGTAATAAACGATTGAATTCAAGAGCGAGTAATCGTTTCATGGTTATTTACCTCCAATCATCGACATAAAGAATGTTTCTAGATCATCCGCCTCTTTACCCATATTCATCACTTCAATATTCGCTTGGGCTAACACCGCTAAGTATTTATTGGTCGATTGTGTACCAAAGATTTTTAACGTGGTCCCGGATAGTTCATAGTCTTTTAAACCCGCTTCTTTCAAATCCGCATCCGAGGATAACGGTTGACTTAACGTCAAGACTGTCGCTTGACGCGATTCACGGTTGAGTTCACTCGCGGAGAGTTCCCGAATGACTTTTCCTTTATCAATAAAACCATATCGGGTGGCGAGTTTGGCAAGTTCGGATAATATATGCGAACTCACTAAAATGGTTAAGCCATCCTCACGATTGAGGCGTAAAAGAAGTTCGCGCATATCGCGAATCCCTTCAGGATCTAAACCGTTATTCGGTTCATCTAAAATCAAAAATTCCGGATTCGAAATGAGCGCCATCGCAATGCCTAAACGTTGCCGCATCCCTAAAGAAAAGTTTTTCGCTTTCTTCTTCTTTTCAACCAGAAGAGATAATAAATCAACTTTGGTTAAGACATCTTCAATAACTTTTTGATGGGGCTGCTTAATCCCAAGTAAAATGCATTGAAGTTTTAAGTTTTCATAGGCGGATAGATTCATATGAAGGGCGGGCGATTCCACGACGGCGGCAATACGTTTACGCGCGCGAATGTTCGCGAGGGTCCCCGTTTCTCCAAATAAGGAAAAGGTGCCTGAGGTGGGTTCTGCCACCCCCGTGATGAGACGAATCAGAGTCGTTTTACCGGCACCATTCTTACCAATAAAGCCATAAATATCGCCTTTTTGAATCGTAATATTCACGCCATCTAAGGCACGTGTTTTTCGGTATATTTTCTTTAAATCTTGGGTTTGTAATACATTCATAAAAAACCTCTTATCTCATTATAGACCCCAGGGGTATAAAAAAAACACCCTTTAAGGGTGTATTTTTCGATTTGGTAGCTGCGGGGGGATTCGAACCCTCGACCTGCCGGGTATGAACCGGACGCTCTGGCCAACTGAGCTACGCAGCCTTCAATGGTGGAGCCAAGGGGGATCGAACCCCTGACCTCCTGGTTGCAAACCAGGCGCTCTCCCAGCTGAGCTATGACCCCATGATTTAGATTTGGCACGCCCGGTAAGATTCGAACTCACAACCCCTAGGTTCGAAGCCTAGTACTCTATCCAGTTGAGCTACGGGCGCAGCAACATAATCATATAAAAAAACGAAGATAATGGCAATCAATTCTGCTTCTTTTTTAAAACTCCGCTAAAATAATGAGCCGATCTTGGGGACCAAATGTGACCACCGTATCTTTGGAAGGATTCAGGACAATTGCTTCCCCATGTTTTTTATAACCTACAACCAATTGCTTTTTCTGTAATCCCGCTTCAATAAAGTGCCGGAATGAATACGCTTTATCCGCAGCTAAATACGCATTCGCTCGCCGTAAATAAAATTCTTGGCCTTGTTCGGAGACAAGTTCTTCTAGAACCGGATAAATTTCTGGGTTTTCCGAAATTTGAGTCATCATTTTTGAGAATAAAACATCACTCACTAAAAAATCATCAAGGCCAATTTGCGAAAGGGTATCCACGTGCGAAGCATCATGGATTTCTACGACTAAACTTGGTTTTTGTGGTAAAGGTAGCATGAGTTGATGGAGATGGAGAAGTGACAAGAGTGTTTCCGCATCCGCATCACCTTGGCTAGGTTCATGATTGGCAAATAAACCAATGGTATCGACGGTTGCTAACGGTAATTGCTCAAGGACATGACGGCTATACGTTTCGCCAACACGAATCTCGACCTTGGCAAATTTCGAAGTGGAGTAGGCGGATAATAACGTTTGATGATCGGATTCTGACTTCACTAAGATTGTTAAGGTGGAAGAGGGGGCAACATATTTTTCCATTTCTAAAATCGTCGGGATCACATCCGGATTAAAACCAATGAGTAAAACATGCCGAGAAGAATGTTGATACGGAGCGGAATTGCTTTGAATGGATGTGGAGGAAGCATTATCCACAAAGCGAACGTCACGAGAGGAGGTTGCTAAGACAATGAGTTCATCTTCGGGAAGTAATTTTTTGGTTAAGGAAGGATTTAAGTACGCCTTTTGGTGATGACGTATCCCCATCGCATACCCGCCTTCGAGGTGATGGACGAGATCTTTGAAGTTTTTTCCTTCAAAAGAAGGATGTTTTAAAAAATACACTTCTTCACCGACAAAACTAAAAATATTTTTATAAATCGAGGCCAACCCGGGATGTAAACACGTGCGTGCCATAATTTTTGTTTTGAGTTCTTTTAAAAACAATAAATAAAATTGATCCCCGGCTAAATCGCGGGCAATCGCTAAATTCTTCTCATCTTCAATCATCGCCACGCCAAAGTTATCCGGTACATCCATAAACTTGGTTTGTTTCACGGCAAGTAAAATTTTAATGGTCATTAAATCCGATTGACTGGAAATAAGGACGGAGGAACACGTATCAATCGATACCATCGCCAAATCGCGGGCAAAGGTTGGCTCCCCTTTACGAACGATCACTTTGATATGTTTATGATGTTTAATGAGCGGATCAACAACATGATAAATATCCGCAGGATCTTGATTGGCAAGAATCACAATGACCATCTTCTTTTGATCGGAGCGGGCTTCGATAAGTTCTTCTATCATCGTCAGCACCGCCCGTTGATAATCCAAAATTAACGTATGACCGGTTTCCACAATCGCATTGCGACCTAACCGTAGTTCTTCGAGTTTTTTTAATAACGCCGTGGAGACAAAGGAAATGACTAATGAATAGACTAAAATACCCCAAAACGTGGCGAGCGTCATCAAGGCTAAAAACCCAACCGATTCATCCCCGTTTCCAAATAAATACCCCGGATCGACGATGTGATTAAACGTATACCATAAGGTCACGCCATAACTGACGCCATCGTCACGAAGAAAAAAAGCCGCTGTTCCTAAAAGGAGAACAACGACTAACGTTAACGCGACAAGCATTAGCATTAAGGTTCGCGGTCCGCGCGAAATAAGATTATTCATCTTATATTGGAAATTTTTCATACCGTCATCCTTTTAATGATTTCAAGTATAGCAAACCCATTCCGACTTGAACCAAGGTTTTTTAACGATAGCGTTTTAAGAATTCTTGTAAACGAGGATAGGTGGAATTTTGTAAAACCTCTTCCGCCGTCCCATCAACCACAATTTGCCCTTGGTCTAAAAATAAAACCCGGTCGGCCACATCACGAGCAAACGCCATTTCATGGGTCACAATAAGCATCGTTCGCCCTTCCAAAGCCAATGATTTCATCACATCTAACACTTCCCCGACGAGTTCAGGATCAAGGGCAGAAGTTGGTTCATCGAAGAGGAGAACTTCCGCTTGCATCGTTAAGGCACGGGCAATGGCAACCCGTTGTTTTTGTCCCCCCGATAAGGAGGATGGGGATGCATGCATAAAGGCTTTCATTCCGACTTTTTCTAAATACATGATCGCCGTTTTTTCCACTTCTTCGCGGGGTCTATTTTGCACATGAAGCGGCCCCATCATACAGTTTTGAAGCACGTTAATATGCGGAAATAAATGGAAATTTTGAAATACCATCGCGACTTTGGTGCGTAACGTCGTCACCGAATAACCGCGTTGATGAATAATGTCTTCATGAAAGCGAATGACACCGGAGGTAGGATATTCAAGAAGATTTAAGAGACGTAAAAGGGTGGATTTACCACTGCCAGATGCCCCGATGATACACGTCACTTGTCCGGGTTGAAAACTGACATTAATACGTTTTAAAACAGGGACCTTGCCAAAGGATTTACTGACTTGATCTAACGTAAATAACGGTAGATTCATAAATCCATCACCTCGGGTGTGGTTTGGGAGGTCGGAAGGTCCACATGATGGCGGACATGAAGTTTCTTTTCAATGCCTTTGAGTAAAGCACTAAAAGAAAGCGTCATGAACAAATAAAGCATACTCACAATAAAATACACTTCAAATTGGCGATAATACGTCGTCGTTAAAAAACGTGAGGAATAAAATAAATCACTGACGGCGATGACCGATAAGACCGAGGTATCTTTAATATTGACGATAATTTCATTCCCAAATGCCGGTAAGGCGTGTTTAATTGCTTGCGGAAAGATGATTTTAATCATCAGCATCGGATACGACATCCCTAAGCTTTTCCCGGCTTCATATTGCCCATTATCAATCGCGGATAAACTTCCGCGTAAGATTTCTGCCATATAGGCGGTGGTATTTAAACCCACCACAGTAATACCAGCAATAAAAGCGGGCCAATAACCCGCTAAATAAATGACCCCGTAATATATCACTGTCGCTTGGACAATCATCGGCGTCCCACGAAACACTTGAATATACACTTTAGAAAAACCATTCGCCACGCCCCGAATAATTCGGTAGATCTTCGAATCATTCGGAGACGTCGGCAAGATGCGTAATGCCACAAGGGGTAAGGAAAGGACGAACCCAAGGAGGGTTCCAATAATCGCAATGATGAGTGTGGTCACCATGCCGGTTAGAAAAACCCGCCAATGATTCGTAAGAAGAAACCCGATTCCTGGAAAAAAACCTTGTGGCATGAATTGAGGATCCTTAGCTTAATTGGTTGACAGCGTCAGATGCTTCTGCCATCCATTGTAAACGCGTTGCTTCCGTTAAAGCGGCAAGCGCGGTTTCAATGTCCGCTAAAAGCGTAGTGTCTTCTTGACGTAACCCGACGGAGACGGTGATGAGGAAATCATCATCGGGTGTCCCATCTTCACGTTCAATGGTGATAAGTTCAAGGTCATCCGGATATTGTAAAAGCATTTGTTCAGCGAACGGTTCTTCCGCTAAAATGGCATCAATACCCGAGGAACCGGAGAGTAAGGCCGTTAAAGCATCTGGATAGGTTGGATAGGCTGTGCCATGAATCCAGCCATTGGTTTCGGCATAGCCAGCGATGATGTCATCTTGAAGCGTTCCCGCTTGACCGACCACATTCGCACCGGCAAAATCGGCAACGGTTAATGCATCCGCGTAATCCGACTCTGGTAAGACAATCATCACCGAACGCGTTTCAAAATACGGAGATGAAAACGCAATTGTTTCGCGACGTGCAGGGGTATCCGTCATCCCACCAATGATCGCATCAATCGTGCCACTGGTAAGCGCGGGAATAAGACCATCCCATTCGATTTTACGAATTTGGAGTTCATAACCGAGTTCTTCGGCTAAGTACGAAGAAACGCGAACGTCATACCCATCGCATAAAAACGAAGAGTCGGCAATGGGAACGGTCGTATCCGTTTCCGTTTCGGTCGTCCAGTTGAAGGGGGCATACCCACATTCCATCCCGACGGTGATGACCCCATCTTCCAGGGTTTGAGTGCTGCAGCCGGCTAAGATCGCGACGGCTGGCAAAACGGCAAATAAGGCGAAGTGCTTGTTCATTGTAATTTTTACCTCCTTTACAAAAAAAATAAGCATCGCCTACCGATGCTCACGAAATATAAATATTCCAGAGGTATCGATAGCGCCTCTACCGAAGATTCGGTAGGAGTCTAGAAGGATATTCTCCTCTAAACCAATCTAGGGTTGTGTCCAATCCTAGTTTCGGCAATCGTCCCTTTCACGTTTTTCGTCGAGTACCCTCTCCAAACGTTACTGATGTTGACTGCGCCTCTATCAAGAGATAAAAGTATATTAACGAAATGAAACGTCAATGTAAACAAAAAAGAAAAATATTTTTAAATTGGGATTAAATTTTTAAATCGCCATCGCCATAAAGTTTGTATTGGCGTGCGATTTTATCGGCAAGATACACAAGGAGGATCGGTAGAAAGATTTGTAACACAAAGATGGATAATAAGGCGCCCGTAAGATTTCCTTCCATCGCAGAAAGGGTGGCAAATTGACCGACAAGTCCGGACGTCCCCATCCCTGCTCCCGATGCATCCGTTAATGTTTGAAACACGAGGGTAGAGAAAGGTCCTAAAATCGCAGAAACAAGAATGACCGGAAGCCAAAGCGCGGGTTTTTTCATCGCGTTTTTAAATTGGAGCATCGAGGTCCCAAAGGCAACGGAAATCGTCGTTCCTAAATCATTATCTTTTCGCCCCATGACCGCAAAGCCAAGCATGTTGACCGTACAACCAATCAGCGCCGCACCACCGGCTAAACCGGAAATCCCAAAACTAATCGCAATACCTGCGGAGGAAAACGGAGACGTTAAAATCACCCCCATGAGGACACTTACAATGACCCCCATTAAGAAGGGTTGGAGTTGGGTTGCAGAGTTCACAAATTCTCCAATGGCAGTGGCAATCGAACTAATCGGAGTGTAATAAATCGAAGTGAAGAACGCGCCTAAAAGAATGGCTGCTAACGGAATTAAAATAATATCAAAGGGTGTTTTCTTTTTGAAAATAAGTTCAAGAATAATCAACGCAGAAATCGTCGTGACGTACGCTACTAAAGGATCTGCGCGCAACGTTAATCCTGCTGCCGTGGATAAGCCCCCTATGACCATCGCCGCAATAAGCTTTAACCCTTGCAGTTGTAAAGCCCAGGCAATCCCAACCCCGATACCAACGCCAAGAAAGGAACGGACAATCCCAGCAAGTTGACTCAAGGTCACTTCACCAAAGATAGGTCCGGTAATGAGTAATCCGATTTGATTGAGGATGACCGAGATAATTAACGTGGCAAATAAGCCATACACCATCCCGTTCATCGACGTTAAGAAAAATTGAAAAGGCGAACGATCAAAGAGTTTAAGTGGTTTTATTTTCATTTTAAATCCTCAACTTCTTTTATTATAAATGAAAAACACCCCACTGGGGTGTTAAGTTCATTCACTGGTCGGGAAGACAGGATTTGAACCTGCGACCCTCTGCTCCCAAAGCAGATGCGCTACCAAACTGCGCTACTTCCCGTTCACTTGGCGCGCCCGACATGAGTCGAACACGTAACCTTCAGATTCGTAGTCTGACGCTCTATCCAATTGAGCTACGGGCGCAAAGTGTTGTGGACGGATAATGGAGGTTCCTATCGGAATCGAACCGATGCTCATTGAGTTGCAGTCAATTGCCTTACCACTTGGCTAAGGAACCTACAAGGGATGAGCCGTTATTTACTTTAGCATCATCCCTTGGTGGTTTCAATCTTTTTATATTGTCAAACGACTAAAGTTTGACACGGGCCCAGAGGGCGGCAATGTCATCATTTAATTCGCCGAAATCGGAGAATAATGCCGTACGAATGATCGTTTCTGGATCAGGGTATTGCGTTTGGATTTGGCGGTAAGGTTGTACGGATAATTGGGCATCCGCAAGGTCAAGGCTGTCTAAGGTGCCTTCAAAGAAGTAGGCTAAATCCGTCGCGACGAGTTCGCTTTCGGCAACGCCATCATTGTAGGCATCATTTAAATCAATGACACTTTGCAGGACATCATCGCCCGCGACAAATGAGGTGTAACCAATATAGCCCATATTTTGAATCGCGATTTCCGGGGTTGAAAGATAATCAATAAAGCGTTGTGCCACCACATTGACTTGTTTATCTTCTTCGACACCTTCATCATCTTCGGCAATATCTTTGTGCATGATGAAACCATCAAACCAAATGTTGCTGCCTTCGTCAGGGATAATGTATTTTAGCGCGACACCATCTTCTTCATCAGCAGTATCCATCGCATAGGTGGCATCCCCACTCCACGCCATAAACATATCGATTTTTCCCGAGACGATATCATTTTTCGCGTTATCCGTTTCTAATCCATACGCGTTATTGACAAGCGCTTCTAAACTGGGTTCGAGTTCGGATAACACTTGGGTATCAAGCGTGTTGATTTTGGTCGTAATGTAATCGTTATACGCTTGCGCAGTCGATAAACCAAGGTCATAAGCCGCACGGGCGGTATCAAAGTCATCTTTATACACATCCATCATCGCGGTCATAAGTACTTCACGAACGGAATCTTTGATCATGCCACGGTCTTTGTACTCAGGGTCATAAAGTGCTTGCCATGAAGCCATATCGTCTTCCACGACTTCATCAGGGTTATAGACTAAACCCACGGTTCCCCACATATAGCCTGCTGCATATTCGGCAACGGTGCCGACATTGGGTACTATTAAGCTTTCATAAATGTTTTGTAAATAAGGGGACACATAAGTTTCATAATTGGTTAAGTATTTTTTACTGCCATCTTCATTCGTATCAAACGGACGGAGCCAACCTTCCCGCATGAGACGTTGAATCATGAAATCTGACGGGGCAAAGATGTCATAGTCGCGACCGAGTTCTACGACGTTGGTATACATTTCTTCGTTCGTACCATACGTGGTGTATTGGACATTGACGGAAACCCCATAGGTTTCTTCATACCAGTCTTCGAATTGGTCGACTAAATCTTGGTCACCGGCGATTTCCGGATCACGTTCGTAAATGTACCCACCCCAGTTGTACACTTTTAAAGTGACATCGGCTTGGGGGCCACATCCGGCTAAAAGGGCGGCAGAGACGACGGCGCTCGTTAAGAAATAGAATTGTTTCATATATCATTCCTCCTTTTCTATTTAACGATGAGCAATGCTCGCGATTTTCTTCTTATCACCTTTTCCTGTTAGCACAAAATTAACAATCAAAATGCCAACGGCAAATAAGAAAATAAGGGTGGTGAGGGCGCGGATTTCTCGAGGAATTCCTACGCGTAACTGCGCTTCAACATACGTCGATAACGTTTCAAACCCGGAAGCAGGGCGAAGAAACGAGGTAATAATAAAGTCATCCAGGGATAAGGTAAAGGCGAGAACAAAGCCGGCAATCACACCCGGAAAGATTTCTGGGAAAATAACACGGGTTAATGCCTTCATCGGGGTTGCCCCTAAATCAAGCGCGGCTTCATACATGGACGGATCCATTTGTTGGAGTTTGGGTTTTACGGATAAATACACAAAGGCGACGGTTAGGACCACGTGGCCTAAGACAAGCGTCGCAAATCCCACATTAATGCCAAAGAAGACAAGTAAAACAGCGAGGGATAAGGCCATGACGATTTCCGCGTTAATCACCGGAATTTGGGTAAACGTTTCAAAAAGCCCCTTGGCTTTTTGTTTCATATAGAAAATGCCAATCGCCCCTAGCGTTCCTAACACGGTCGCTAAGGTACTTGAGACAATCGCAACTAAAAACGTATTCAAGACAGCGGTCATCGCCCGTTCATTAATAAATAACCGGCGATATAAATCAAACGTCAACGTATCATTCGCGCCAATGACACCGACCACACGCGTATCAATGAAGGAAAAGACAATGAGTAAAAAGATCGGGAGATACATTAAAAATAAAATGAGCCACACGTAGGTTAACGCGGCAATTTTCTTTACCATAATGAACTCCTGGATGCTTGTTCTTTTTTGGAAAAGAGCTTGGTTAGATATAAAGAAATGACAATAAAGACGAGCATGACGAGTGACATAAAGGACCCAATATTAATCGCATCCGGGGTTCCTGAACGGAAGTAAGCATCATAAATCGCTTCCCCAAATAAAATGATTTTCCGTTCCGAAAGAATCGTGGGAATAACTTGTGAGGAGATTGTAGGCATAAACACCATCGTTGCCGCCGAAATGATGCCCGGCATCGTCATGGGGATAATGACTTTAAAGAAGGTTTGATACGGACGGGCCCCTAAATCTTGGGACGCTTCAATTTGCGACTTATCCATTTTGAGCATCGTCGTATATAACGGTAAAATCACGAATGGTAAAAAATTATAAATAAGACCAATGGTCACCGCAAGGCCAAAATTGGGATTGGGAGGTGCGGTAATGCCAAGCCAGAAAAGCAGATCTTTGGTTGCCCACGTGCGAATGACAAAGTTAATCCACATGGGCATGACAAATAAAAGGACAATCACCGTATTCTTATTGTATTTCTTATTCGCTAAAATCATCGCAATCGGATACCCTATGAGTAACGTAATCACGGTATTGAGTAAGGCATACCCAATCGAATTGAATAAAATCGCGACGCGTTGCGGATTATTAAAAAAGAGTGACGCGGCATCGAGGGATAACTCCCCATCACGATTCGTAAAGGAGTAGTAAAAAATAATTAGTAACGGTAAAACAATGAAGCCCAAAAGAAAGACGACGTAGGGAAACGCCAAATACTTCCGTTGGAAGTTAAACTTCATAGTCAACTAAATCCCCTTTAGCCTTAATCTTAATCTTGTTTGTTTCAAACTTCATCCCGAGTTTGGTGCCCACATCATAGGCATATTCACTATCGATGATAAAGTCTTCTTCGGATTCGGTGCGCATGACGATTTGATAATGATCACCTTTATAGAAGCATTGCACCACATTTCCCACAAGTTGACCCATATCGGGATCGCCAAACAGTTCAATCGCATTGAAAGGAATTTCGACGAACACTTTTAAGTTTTTTAGGTCATATTGGACGTTTTTATTCGACACTAAAAAGCCGGTTTCCGAGACTTTACTGCCATCGAGTAATTGCGCAATAATGACATCAATCAAACCATCATCAAAAACGAGTTGATTTTTGTCATTGAGGGGAATGTCTTTATACACATTGCTCACAAGATCTTTTTTCATGATGTGAATAAGGGTCGGATCAATGTAGAGCGAAACGTCTAAATTCAAATCAAAAAGCTTGGTGTCTTGAACGATGAGTTCATTTTTACCTACCACCACGTTGTATTCGTAATGAACTCCTTTAAAGATACGGTCGGTAATCACCGCTTGTAAGGGTGTTTCTCCAAGCGGCTTAATTTCGATGTCTTCGGGACGTAAGACCACGTCGACTTTTTCATTGTCGGGGAACTGATGAGACACCTCAAACGTTTGGTTTAAAAATTTGATTTGGTTGGCACCCACACTGATGGCATTAAAAAGGTTGGATTCCCCAATGAAGTTGGCGACAAACGCGTTGATGGGATTGTTATAAATATCCGTTGGTGTACCCACTTGTTGAATGAGTCCATCTTTCATAACCACAATCGTATCCGACATCGTAAGCGCTTCTTCTTGATCGTGGGTGACATAAATAAACGTAATGCCGAGTTTACGATGCATCGCTTTTAGTTCAAGTTGCATTTCTTTTCGCATTTTTAAATCCAATGCGCCGAGCGGTTCATCGAGTAAAAGAATTTTGGGTTCATTAACAATGGCACGTGCAATCGCCACACGTTGTTGTTGACCCCCGGAAAGGGTGGTCACATTCCGTTTTTCAAATTCATCAAGATCGACAATTTTTAAGGCTTTACTAACTTTGGTAAACACTTCCTCGGCGGTGTATTTACGAAATTCTTCCACTTCGGTTCCGTCGGGAAGTTTTTTCTTGATGTGAACTTTGTTAAGGCGTAAGCCAAACGCCACGTTATCAAACACATTTAAATGCGGAAATAAGGCATACCGTTGAAAGACCGTATTGACAGGACGTTTGTACGGAGGAAGTTGACCAATGTCTTGGCCGGCCAACATAATTTTCCCAGCATCGGGCATTTCAAAACCTGCAATCATCCGAAGGGTCGTGGTTTTTCCACATCCGGAAGGTCCTAAGAAGGTCACAAATTCACCTTTTTTAATGGCAAGATTAAAATTTTCGACTGCATATTTACCGTCAAATTGTTTTGCGACTTGCATTAATTCGATGACGTGTTCCTGTCCCATGACGTTCTCCTTTAAAAGAAAAGAAGGCATACTACGACCCGACCTAACCGTTATCCAGAAAAGTGAGACAAGAATGCCTGAAAAAAATATAAGGTTAACACCCCCAATAGTCAATAAAAAAAATTGAAAATAGTAAAGTTTTTTTTACATGCGAATTTTCAAATTCTTATATAATAGTCTCAAGAGGTTATCAAATGAAAAAATCCCTGCTCTTTTCAAGTTTATTCACACTTTTATTGATGGCATGTCAACCGGCATCCCTTGAAAAAATAAATTTTCCATATGCTGATGAAGTGCAAACACAAACCAATGAACTCATTGAACTCCCAAGTTATAACGAATTCGTGGTCAAAATGACCAACCTTGATACCTTTATTCTCGTGGTCGGTAACAAGACCTGTGGATGTACCCTAGATCTTTTACCCATCATGGAAGATTGGATCGAAGAAACCAAGGTGCCGGTTTACTACCTGGAATATACCTTACTCCTTTACCAAGATGAAAAATTTGACATTCCGCTTGTCTCTGGAAATAGTCCCATTCTCACAATCATCGTCGAAGGTGATCTCAAACACTATCGCGCTTATAATACCCGTACAAGTTCAGAAAACGCCTTGTTTTACGATCTTGATTTACTCAAAGAATGGTTGGAAGAGCGCATCAACCTACCCCGATTACGCTTTTTAACCAAAGCCAATTTTGATGCCTTATTTGAAACCGAAGGGGAAACACTCCTTCTTTACATTGGCCGTGAAGACTGCCCGGATTGTTCGTATGCGTTTCAAACGTTTATGATTCCGTACTTATTACAAACAGAAAACGTCCCTGTCTTTTACGGGTTAGATGTGATGCGTAATGGGATTCGTGTCCCGACCGTGCCCGGTCAAGAAGCAACTACGGGGAATAATACCCCAGGATGGGAAGATTTTAAAACAAACTATGGTTTAAACAATGTTCTCAATACGACGTTTGGCTATAGTACTGGATTTGTTCCTACCTTCATGATTTTGGAAACAAACGGTAACACAATCGCCGAAGACCCTTCCATCATTGTGGATATGCTTGTGGTCTACAATGACTCCACCCGTGATGGTGAAGGTAATTACACCACGAACGTGACACGAACCTTCTTTGATGGAACACGTCCCTTACAATATACGGATTTAGATTTAACCGAAATCACCTTGGAACCCCATACGAACTCCGCCGGCTTACGCGATGCGTTAAAACCGTATCATAATGAGGCGTTACTTGATTTCTTTACGTATTATTCGCCTTTACTTACTTTAAACGCTTTAGGCCTTTAACAAAGTCGATCGGTAAGGTAAATAAAATACCGGAGTCGGGTTGATCCAGCGAGCCAACGACGGTTTCAATATCTTGGGTAATTTTTTCAATCTCGGCATCATCCACGACAAGCAGTAAGGTTTTCGTATGTTGATTGTTATGGGAAATAAGATTCCGCATTGAACCAAAAATGGAGAATTCATCATGATCGACCAGTTCACGTCCCATGCCGGTGGAATCAAAAATCGTCGCCCCGGGAATATCATCATCTTTAAACTTCTTCAATAAGGGTTGAAGCTTTTCAACATCGGAGAGTACAAACACTAATAATTTCATACAAGTTCCTCTTCTTTAGTGTAATCTATTTCGTCACGGTTGCTTCTTTGGATTTTAATAAAGCAATCTTCAATAAAATCGGTCCAAAAAATTCTGAGACAAATACTGCAGCAATAATGACCACACGCAGTAATTGTCCGTTATACGTTAAGCCGATATCCGCGGGAAGAATATCAAGCATGAGAATCGATAATCCTAAGGCAATCCCCCCTTGTGGTAATAAGCCAAACCCTAAGTATTTTTTAACTTTAGGATCAACCTTGACGGTTTGTGAACCAAAATAAGTCCCTGCAAGTTTCCCTGCCACACGGAAGACAAGATAAATGATCAAGATGAGTACCGCAGTGGCACTAAACGCTTCGAGTTGAATATCTGCTCCGGATAACACAAAAAATAAAATGATTAAAGGAGGCGTAATCCGTTCCACAAGCGGCATAATTGTTTCAACGTGCTTCGAACGATTCGTAAAGTAGGCACCCGCAAACATCGCCATGAGAAGACTACTGAGTTCAAACGCATAGGTCCCAGTGATAAAACGGGATAAGGCAATCATTAAAAAGAGCACGGCAATCACGATAGAAATACGGTTACCCCGTCCGGTAAACCAATTCGTTAAGGTCACAAGCATCGCACCAAATAAAAGTCCTGAAACAAGTGCGCCTAAAATTTCCAAAATAGGGAGTAAAATGACAAGCCATAACGGTTGGACATCTTGACCAATGAGAACATGAATAATCGCCGTGGCTAAACCAAAGAAAATAAGACCACTGGCATCATCCAATGCCACGACCGAATAAATCATTTCTGTTAAGGGACCCTTGGCTTTGTATTGACGAATGACCATCACCGTCGCAGCCGGGGCAGTTGCACCTCCCACGGCACCAAACGCTAAAGCGATATAAAGCGGGAAGCCAAAGAGAAGTAACCCTAACGTAATAAAAATAACGGCGAACAACGATTCAAAAATCGCAATCACAACGGGTGCAGGACCTAAACGTTTTAAATACTCAAAACGAAATTCCGTTCCAACGGTAAAGGCAATAAAGGCGAGTTCAATGTCGGCAATGATTTTGAGTGATTCAACATATTCCGTGGAAACCACCCCCGTGTAGTTGGGGAAGAAAAGACTAAAAAAACCAGGACCAATAAGAAAGCCACCTAAGAGATACCCTGTCACATTGGGAATATGTAGTTTTTTCGAAAGTTTACCAAACGCTAAACCGGTTAATAAGAGGACAGCGAGTCCTAACACGAGATTATAGTCGTTGTGAGGAAGAATATTTGAAATCATAGGGTGTTACCGAGATAGCATTGTACGCTTATTTTTTACAGTTGCAAGGGGTTAAGCAAGAAAGATAAAACCGTAATTGGCAATGAAATGGAGGATGACGCCTCCTAAGACAAACAAATGCCAAATAAAGTGGGCATAAGGAAACTTTCGACTACTCGCATAGAAGATGACACCCAAAGAATACGTCACTCCTCCAGCCACTGTGAGAATCATTGCCGTCGGATCAAGCCGTGCAAATTCCCCCATGATCAATAAAGCAGACCACCCTAACAGTAAAAACATGACCACATGGAGAACTTGTAATCGGTCAATAAAGATGGCTTTAAACACAATCCCGATGATAATAATGACCCATTGGACGATAAAGAAGATGAGGCCAAACGGTTGGGACGCAACAATGAGTAATAAGGGTGCAAAACTTGCACCAATGAGTGTATAGATAGCGATATGATCAAACCGTTTAAATAGTCGTTTCACCCCTAAACTTGCGGGAAAGGAATGATACAGTGTTGAGGCGATAAATAAAAAGAAAATCGCAAAACCAAAAATCGACCCCGCAAGATATTCTTGCCACGTCTCGGCGGCCACTAAAAATAAAATCAACGCGACAATACCAAAAATAGCCCCAAGACCATGCGAAACCGCGTTTGCAATTTCTTCGCCTAACGATTGTGGACGTTTGCTTTTTTTCATACGTATACTATAACAAAAAACGTGATAGAACCGAAGATATTTTAGTCTATGTTGATTGCACGAATCGCCATAAACATCGGGAATTCTTTTTTTGCCTTCAGTAAGGCATCGGATTTATCACTGGCTTGTTCTCCGACATGACTTACCCATTCTTCAAGATGATCCACATAAAGACCCGCATTGCCTAAGGTATTGATATACGCTTGTAAAGGACGATGAAAATGAGGCGTCATTGTTTGACTTTTTGGATTTCCAGGATTAGCAAGAATCGGAATTTCTTGAGACGATAAATACGACCAAAGAACCCGTTCTTGACGATGGTCTTTTTCATTCCACTGCCAATCGGAGGCTTTCGGGATACGGAAACTCGGATGCATAATCACAACAACAAGTTTCCCTTTCGGTTTTAATAAGGTTTTTGCCGCTTTCCAAACTGGTGTTAAATGCGACATGTTTTGAATCGCCAAAACAATAGTCATGACGTCAAAAGAATGAGTCTGGAGAGGAAAAACACATTGACCATTTTCCTGAAGTAATTGGGTGGCATCGCCAACAAAATAACGCACATTCGGTGAAGCGTTTCGTTGTTGTGCGGTTTGAATGAGTTCTTGAGAAAGATCGATCCCTACGTGATGCATCATCGGATCGGTAAAGGTTCGTTGTAAAACGCCTTGACCACAGGCAAGATCGAGCCAATGCATTGGAGACGTTAAAGGCTTTTGGACATTCACTAACCGGGCGATACCCGGGAAGATAACGTGTTGGTGAAAAGGACTTCCTTCCTCGCCAACATACTGGTCATACCACGTATTAATCGGACTCCACGACGTGGATTTTTTATCGGTTTTTTGTGTTTTTTTCATCGTTACTATTATACACCGATTATGGGATGAAATACTGGGTATTCACGAAGGCTTAAGAAAGAAAAAAGTTTGACGGTGAAGTCAAACTTTGATGGTTTACTGGGGCGACCGATGGGGATCGAACCCACGAATGTCTGGTTCACAGCCAGATGTGTTAACCACTTCACCACGATCGCCATCGCAGGTGCTAATCTATCTTATCTTACTTGGGGGCATAAAGTAAAGAATGAAACACGTTTTTTTATTTGCGAAGATGGCCTTGGTCACGTAGGTAATAAAGCACTTGAAGTTCGCGTTGTTTAATAAGCCATGCAATTCCATCTGTCGGTAAAGCTTCATAACGAATTATGGCCTCTTCTAACGTTAACCATGGCATATTTTTAATGAGTCGTTGTTCGCCTTCGGTCCACTTCGTTGCCACGTTTCCCGTGGCTTTTGCATAGAAATAATGGTTAATGTTATGACGTTGAATAAGATTATACGCATCTTCAACAATCCCTAAGGGGACAATGGAGCTAATGGTCAACCCACATTCTTCTTGAATTTCTCGTTTTAACGCGTCTTCTAAGGATTCCCCGGTTTCAACGCCTCCCCCTGGGGTTTCTAAGTAATCGCGTAAACCAAAACGGTCTTCATGATAGATATACGTAAAAATAAACCGCCCATCGTCGCGTTGAATGAGTCCTCGCACAATGTTTCGGGTATGGGTAAAACCACGAAAGGGAAATTGATTGTCTTTAAAAATACCAAAATAATGCATACGTTAAGCATACGTGAATTTACGCATAAAAAAAAGACTAGGATGGGCTAGTCTTTTCATTTCAAGAATGGCAGGGGCGGAGGGAATCGAACCCCCATCGACGGTTTTGGAGACCGTAGTTGTGCCATTCAACTACACCCCTATGGAGTCGCTTAAGTATTATAAAGACTTTGCGACTTTGTTGACAAGTCCCATGTCCACTTTTCCAGAAAAATTCGCTTTAAAGTGTTTCATGATGGACGGTAAGGATTGATCGGAAAGTTTACTAATTTCTGCACGAACTTCTTCTTCGGAAAGAAGTTTGGGTAAAAAGGTTTGGACGACTGCAAGTTGTGCATCAATATTGGCGACGCGGTCAAGAGCACCGTTGGATGCATACACCGCTTTTTCATCTTCGAGTTCTTTGCCCACTTTCATGAGAATGGCAATCATTTCCACATCGCCTAAGGTTTTGCCTTGAACTTTCGCTTCAATGGATTGGTTTAAATAACGGTCCGAGAGTAAAGAAAGAATGCCTTTGGCCGCTTCATCACGACGCTTCATCGCGTCGACTTTTGCTTTTTTAATATCATCAATAATCATCTCATTACCTCTTTCATAGTGTAGCAAAACCCCGAATGACCTTCAATGAATATAAAAGACCTAGTTGCCTAGGTCTTTTCGTTGTTAAAAAAGGAGTTCGTCTTATTCCGTTACTTCGACACGATTCGCGTAAGCCCGTAAGGCCACGGCGATGTAATCGGCAAAGTCGGACAAAGTAGCTCCGGTGACGACATCACCCGATGCCCAGAATCCATCTTCATTTTGTTCAAAGTCTACTGGATCAAGATTTAAGGTTGTCCCAAGCAGTAATTCTTCAATGGCATCCATATTGCCCGCCCAACCGAGAGGATAGTTTGAACCCGACCAGTAACCTGAGGCAGATTTTGTCATCGCCACATTGCTTGTCGCATCCGAACGAACTAAGTTAGGATGTTCAATGCCCGCGGCCGTTGCGAGATGAAAGGCTTCCCCTTCGACTTGTTCGACATACCATTGGGCGTTTGCCTCAATGGCAACCCATGCTTCTAATGCTTCAATGCCGGTTGCAGCATATTCAACTTTTTGACTACCGGATTCACCGACAACCGTCCCAGTCAGGAGTTTGTCCCCAATTTGAATGTATTTTGCATAGTAACTTGTTCCGCGGCTTCCTACAGCAGTCAACGTATCATCCGCGTAGGCGGTGGCGTCTGCTTCCGAAACTTTAGCCCAGTTGTACGGTAAGAAGTATTCTTCAATGGAAATTTCGGTAATTTCATCATTGAGCGTGGTAAGTGAGACAACCCCGACATAATGATCATGGGTTAACCCGTAACCGATTCCTTCCATCGTCACTTGTGGACCACAGCTCGCTAAGGCAATGCCTGCGATTCCAGAGAGGAGTAAGGCGACTTTTTTCATGATGTTCCCTCCAATCATGTTTTTTCTACACCTTTATTGTCAAGGATAGAAATCGACTAAAAAACCCTTTGTAAAAATGAAACCGCTTTCAAACAATTTAATATCGTTGATAACGAACATTGTTCATTGTGTTAAGATACGGTTCATAGCCATCTGTGTACGTGACTACCAACTGTTGATTGATGATTTCCACCCAAGCAATATCGAGCTCTTCACCCTGTTCAATAAAGTATTCTCGTAAGGCATAGGCGTTAGATTGATCCATGGTCATCATCGCCGTGGATAATGCATCTAACGATGCTGCATCCATGGTCTTAGAAACGAGATTAATTTCTACCGCGTACGTGCTAGGATACCCCGTAGTAGGATCGATAATGTGATGGCGTAAGATCCGTTGATTACCCGCTTTAATGCGTATACCGGTGTAAGCACCTGATGTGGATAACGCATGGCGACCGGGAATTGCAAGTTCATAAGCAAAATCAATACCATCTAATGGAGACGTCACTTTCCACGTATAGGGACGATTGCCATAACGAGGACCAATCGTGGTAATTGAACTCGTGCCATTGGAAATAAACCCACGCGTGTAGTTGGCTTCAGACAACATAGTCGATAACACATCATTAGCAAACCCTTTAGCAATGGCCCCTAAACTAATCAAGAGGTCACCTTTTTCTGCGTTATTAAACGCATGAAAGCGTACGCGATATATACCGTCATTAGCCTCGAGTTCCAAGGTAGAAAGGATGTCCGTTTCAGTACGAGGCACGAATGATAAACGTCGCATCAAGTCATCCTTGACAACCGGATTGAATAACGGATCCATATCCGTGTAAGTAAGAGGGTATAACGGATCGCTTAAGCGTGCATCCCAAAAATCAGAAACCGAACCTAAAAACATATTAAATTGCCCTTGAGTGGTCACCGTTAACGCTTGGGCGAGGGAAAGTAAACGATAAAAATCTTCATCAATGGTTAACCACGATGTTTCTCCATAATGATCATTCAACATTTTTAAATTGACGATGGGATTGCCTTGAACGTCCACAAAGGTATGACGACGGTCGGCGTACGAATGAAGGCGTGGGACTTCCGATGTAAGCACTTCACGAATGGCTTGTTTTTCTTCTTCTGGGGCATTGGCTTCATACGCTGTAAAAAAAACGGTATAAAAAGGGGAAAGACGAACCTCCGCATCGGTTTGAACGCGAATCGTTGACCCTAATATTGAATAACCTAAATCCACCGTATTCGTCGGTTGTGCCCAAAACACGGAGGACACAATGAGAGCAGAAAGCACTAATGAACTTCCTAACACGGCCCATTCCTTTCGAGAAAACCATGACTTCACCCTCATGAAACACTCCAATCCAGCATCCGCAAAATCACTTGTTCACTTAGCCAGGCAATGACAAGACCCGCGATGGAACCTGTGACCATTAAAATCGGTAAATAATTAATCATGTACGGGGTTTGATAAAGCTGGCTCACCATAAGTATTTGTCCCACCCCGTGTCCTACAGCACCGACCAGGGATAAGCCATAGATGGATAATTGTTTTCCTTGTAACAGCACGATGACAAGTAAGCTGGCCACGAGCCATCCACTCAATCCAATGAAAAAGTTAAAACCAAACCCGGTAAATAAACTGGTCATAACGACCCGTAAAAAACCTAAACCGATATATTCTTTAACGCCAAAGTAATAAAGAACAATCAACCCAATCGTATTGGCAAGCCCTAATTTGACACCCGGGGCGATGAAGGCGGTCGGTAAAAAGACGGCTTCCGCGTAGTTAAGCAAGACCCCTAAGGCCAAAAACATCGCAAGACGCGTCATTTTTAAGGTCGATTCATTTCTCATTGAATCACCTCAATGACCGCCATAAATTGGTTCGGGGCGCAAATAAGTGGCAAACCTGGATCACGAATCCACCCTTGATTGGAACAAATATTTAAGGGGGACGTTTCTTCAATGATGCGCATCCCTTCATCGGCAATTTCTAACGTAAGAGGTCCTTGTAAACTGGCATAATCTTCGGGGAGATACGTGATTTGTTGTTCTTCATAGAGCGAATATTGCTCCACTAAGGAAGACTCAATATACACGGACACAAACAAATCGCCTTGAGGGCGATTATAAAGGTTCGTCCACGCAATTAATAACGAGAGTAAAATGAGCAACGCCGAAAACGCATACGTATCGTGTGGTGTTTTATGAAGTGGAAATGGTTTTTTTAACATAAAAACGTGGGGGTTACCCACGTTTCATTATAAAGAGCAATTTAGAAAATAAAAATAGGCGCAGTTATTTATCGTATTTTTGAACACGGGCTTCAAAGGTGCACGCATCATGATGACCACAGCAACCACCTGTAGGGGAGGTATCACATGCTTCGAGTTCTTGTTTGGCTTTCGCTTTACGACTTAAGTTGGTCGACCATGCATAAAGACCAATGAGAGCGATGATCACTGCAAAGCCGAGTAAGGTTCTTAATAAATCTTCCATAACGTATACCTCTTAACGTTCATACTATATCAAATCACACGAAGATTGAAAAGATTTACTCCAGCTTAGGCATACACAATGACGAGAAATAAAAAGAAAAAGACGATCAGATTCCAGCCCACACTAATCCAAAAAAGGCGACGATACAATCCGTCTTTGCGATAAGACAATCCATGAACAAAAATCATGAAATAAGGATAAAGAAGGGTCAGTCCCCAAAGGAGGATTTTTTGCCAGTTTTTTAAAAAGGAATTAGGCGGCTTTTTTCTTGTCAAAGTCAAACATATGACCCATTTTTTCTTGTTTCGTTTTTAAATAAAACGCATTGCGTTCATTATGATTGGGACGAATCTTTGTGCGTTTGACAATTTCAATACCAAACCCGGATAAGCCATGAATTTTCGTAGGATTATTCGTCATTAATTTAATTTTGGAAATGCCTAAACTCTTGAGAATTTGGGCCCCAATGCCATATTCCCGTAAATCATCGGGGAATCCTAAAGCAAGGTTAGCTTCCACCGTATCGAGCCCCATATCTTGAAGGGCGTACGCTTTTATTTTGTTAATAAGACCAATTCCGCGACCTTCTTGACGCATGTAGAGAATGACGCCACGTCCTGCTTTTTCCACGCGACGCATCGCAAGATGAAGTTGATGGCCACAGTCGCAACGTAACGAACCAAACGAATCCCCGGTTAAGCATTCAGAGTGAACACGAACTAAGACAGGTTCATCGGTGGTGACATCCCCTTTGACAAGGGCAACATGGTGTTCGCCGGTGAGTTTATTAATAAAACCAACCATTTGAAATTCACCATATTTGGTAGGCATCCCAGCGGTTGCAATACGTTCGATATAGGTTTCTTTGGAACGACGGAAGGCGATAAGATCAGCAATGCTTAAGGTGGGGATTTCTTCTTTAAGTTGGGTTAAATCATGGCCAGTTAATAAGCGACCGACGTCATCACAAGACGGAATTAAAATACCGACTTCCGCGACGTGCGCCAAATTGGCAAGATCCACGGCCGCTTCAATGGAGGAAGCTTTTTTGAGTGTACCACCTAATTTAGTTGGAAACACTTGATAACCGACATCTTGTCGGAAGTCTTTTTGGGAAATATTGGATTGCAATAATGTTTTAATGGTGGTTTTAAAGAAGTCAGGCGTTAGACCATACCCTTGGTTCAATGCCCCTAAGGTTAAACTTGGCACGAGAAAGTCCATCGAGGAGGTCATCATCGATTGAGAAACTTTTTGATATAAATCAAGTCCTAGAGCAAGCAAGACCATGCCAGGAATGGCATGAAGTGTTTCCAATTTATCGTAATCATAACCCGCTTGCGCAAGTTGGAGATAATGCGCTGGTGAGTCCATTTTTTCGTCATCAATGAGTAAAACTGCATCGCCATTTTTAAGGCGTTTTACCGTTTCTTGAACATCGAGTAATTTTAACATGAAGTGTTATGACTCCCTCGCAAGGTTCTTTGCATATACTACTATATCGCTTCCCACTTGAAAATACTTTTCAAATGCTACACGAGTCGCTTCCTTTAAGGTCGTAAATCCTTGACCTTCCACCGGTGATTTTGCGTCTTTACCCCCTAGTATAAGGGGTGAAATTTGCGCAAAAATATCATCGAATAAATTATGTTTAATGAAACTAAAATGAATCGTTCCTCCTCCTTCCACGAGTAAGGAACGGATACCGTTTTGATGGAGTGTTTGCATTAACCAATCTAAGTCAACGTGTTGACTCGGAGTGGGATCAACTAAAACGTTTACACCTAATGCTTCTAATGCTTTTATTTTGACTTCATTCGCGGTTTGTTTGCAGACCACCAAGGTTGGGGCAGAGGAAACCATATGGAGTAACGGTTCTTTAAGGTTAATTCGTAACGAGGAGTCAAGAATAATACGATGGGCGTCTTTATTGGGTTTTTCGTTCCGGCGGGTGGTTAAAAAAGGATGATCGATTTCAACGGTTTGAATTCCGACTAAAATCGCATCATGGTGATGGCGGAGTTCATGCACCATGGCCCGCGTTAAGCCATTGGAGATATATTTTGAATCTCCCGTGTACGTGGCAATTTTACCATCCATGGACATCCCATAACTTAACGTAATATAAGGTCGCTTCAACGGGATATTATTTGAAAAATGAGTGAAATAATTTTCAAGAAATTCACGAAGATGTTGAGGAAGTTCTTCCGTTATCATGCCTTCATTATGCGAAGACTGTCTTCACAAATCAATCAAGGTGATAGTAAAAGCATTTTCATCGGGGAAAAGTTAGGATTGTGCTACATTTAAGGACATGAAAAGGACGTTGTTTTTATGGAGTTATCAGCTTCATCCGGATTATTTAAAAACGTTTCAATTTAATCCTGACGAAGATTGTTTGGTCTACGTCAATTCAACTGATCAATGGACATACTATCACTTTCATAAACAACGCATTGTTTACCATCTTTCTGCCTACCGTCATCATTTTGAAACTGCAAAACAAAACGGGTGGAACGTTACATGGATTGACGCCACAACTCTCCCTGAAGCCTTACAAGGTCTAGACGCACTTTATGGTTTTGAACCGACGAATTTTTATGAAAAGGCGTGGTTAGATAAAATTTCTATAAACTTATTACCCGACCCTACTTTTTTTATTCCTGCTTCGGAATGGCCAACGTTATTACCTAAGCAAAAAAATTGGAAACTCGATCCGTTATACCGTCAATTTCGTCAACGATTTAACATTCTGATGGAAAAAGGGGAGCCTTTAGGAGGACACTATTCCTTTGATAGTGAAAATCGTTCAGGGTATAAAGGGGATTACCTTGTCCCCCGATTAACCTTTACCCCCGATGCAATAACAACGCATTGGTCGCAATGGGTTTTAAGTCATTTTCCCGACCATCCCGGCTCGCTTGATGCTTTTGATTATCCGGTGACGCGGGATGATGCGCTTACCATGCTAGACCATTTTGTGACGTATCGCCTTGCTACCTTTGGTTTAGTCCAAGACGCGATGCAACAACATGATCCGTGGATGTCACATTCCTTATTGTCTGCTGCGATCAATTTAGGATTATTAAATCCCAGAGAAGTTGTTCTTCAGGCCGAAACAGCGTTCCATAAAGGGGTTGCTCCATTATCTGCTGTGGAAGGTTTTATTCGCCAAATCTTAGGATGGCGAGAATATGTACGCGGCGTCTACCTTCAAAAAGGACCAAGTTATCTTCACCTTAATTATTTTCAACATGAACGACCTCTACCGGACTTTTTCTATGACGGTAAAACCAACATGAACTGTTTATCCTCGACCCTTCACGAAACGATCCATCATGGATATAACCATCATATTCAGCGATTAATGGTGTTGAGTAATTATGCAAATCTTGCGGAGATATCCCCTCAGGATATCAATCGCTGGTTCAATGAAATGTATATTGATTCCTTTGAGTGGATTGTTGCCGCCAATGTCATTGGTATGGGTTTATTTGCCGATGGGGGGATGATGTCCACTAAACCTTATATTGCCTCCGGGGCATATCTTCACAAGATGTCCAATTACTGTGATCATTGTGACTATCAAGTCACGTTGAAAACAGGGGAAAAAGCATGTCCATTCAATAGCCTCTATTGGCGATTTATTCACGAGAAGAAAGCAACTCTCCAACGGAATCCCCGCATGTCAATGATGGTCAAGGTTTGGGAAAAGATGGATGACACGTTAAAAAAAGAATTATTAGAAACGGCCCTTCACCATGTCAATTAAGGTCAATATGGTTTATTTTCAAAACGATTTACGGGTGCATGACCATCCTGGTTTATGGTCGGCATCACAAAGTTCTTTACCTATTATTGGACTTTTTATACGTCGTGATGTCGACAGCCTTTCCCCCTTTGGTTTCACAAAAAAGAGTAAAATGCGGGGGCAATTTTTACATCGCGCGTTAGCCGTCTTAAAAAAGTCGCTTCAAGAAAAAAACATACCGCTTCTTGTGTTTGATGATATTCACTCCCCAACGTTACAAACCTTCATAAACTCGGTTCATGTCGAGACATGGTTTACTTCACTTGAACCTGGTTCCGAAGAAAAACAAAAAGAAAATTCACTGCTTGAACTGTTTAAACCCTCTCACCTAAAACGGTATGCGAGTAAATCCTTACTTCATCCAAGTGATTACCCGTTTTTGATGAAAGATCTTCCCTCTCGCTTTACCGATGCCCGCATGCGCATTGAAAAAAATATTCAGGTTCGTCCGCTAATTCCATCCTTATCTCCTCACAAATCTTCTGCATCAATTGCCTTTGAAGAAGATGGAATTCCTTCCTCCGAACCCGTATGGTTTGATTCCGGAGAAGAGGCAGGATTAAAACATCTTCATGATTATTTTTTCACCGATCAACATGTACTTACGTATAAATTGACTCGCAACAACATGCTTAAATTTGAGGATTCCAGCAAACTTTCACCCTATCTTGCCTTAGGATGTCTTTCTCCACGAATGATTTATTGGGAACTGAAAAAGGTCGAAAAAACGATTGAAAAAAATCAATCAACGTACTGGCTTTGGTTTGAACTGCTTTGGCGTGATTATTTTTATTTTTTACATTTAAATCACGGTAATGCATTCTTCTTTTTACGGGGTACAAAGAACAAACCCTATTCCGGTCATGCGCATCATCCGTATGAACAAGCCATTTTGAAAGCGAAAACAGGGTATCCAATCGTCGATGCCAACCTTCAAGAACTTTATCAAACGGGATGGATGTCGAATCGTGGGCGACAAAATGTGGCGAGTTTTATCGTGCACGGTCTTCACCTCGATTGGCGATGGGGTGCCGCGCTTTATGAACATTTCCTACTTGATTTTGATGTGAGTAGTAACTATGGAAACTGGCAATATTTAGCAGGTGTAGGCAATGATCCTCGGGAAGATCGCGTTTTTAATGTGAGCTTACAATTAAAAAAATACGATGCCAAAGGTGATTATATTCGTCATTGGATTCCTGCGTTAAAAAACGTTCCAACACCTGAACTATATCAACCTTGGACGATGAATGATCTTCAACAAAACTTAGCCCAATGCATCATCGGAAAAGATTATCCTTTTCCGATCATCGATGACGCACGATTTCAACTTCGTTAACGCGTTAATAATGCGATAAATGCAGGTAAAAATACCGGTAAATCTTTGGGGGTTCGCGAGGTTACAAGATTACCATCCACGACCACGGCTTCATCCACATAGTGTGCCCCTGCATGGACAACATCGTCTTTAATGGAATAATAACTGGTCAGTCTTTTTCCTTTTAAATCGCATACAGACGCTAATAACCATGGACCATGGCAAATCGCTGCCATCGGTTTTTTAGCGTCAGCAAATTGTTTAGCAAAGGCGACGATATCCGAGGATCGACGCATATAGTCCGGAGAGAATCCACCTGGAATCATCAAACCAACATAATCATCCGCACGAACATCTTTTGCTGCAACATCACTTGTGGCAATCATTCCATGTTTACTTTTGTAGGCTTGACCGGCAATCGCCCCAACCAATTCAACTTCATAACCTGCTTCTTGTAGGCGATAGTAAGGATAAAATAATTCATTGTCATCATAGAAATCTGCAACTAATATCGCAATTTTTTTCATTAATAATTCCTTCTTATTTATCATAACAATATTTAATGAGAATTTCAGAATAAGAAAAATAGTTTTTAATAAAAAAAATCAGCTAAATGCTGATTTTTAATTCTCGTTGGTGACCCGTATGGGATTCGAACCCATGAATGCTACCGTGAAAGGGTAGTGAGTTAAGCCGCTTCTCCAACGGGCCATGGCGCCTACTGAAGGGATCGAACCTTCGACCAACCGGTTAACAGCCGGTTGCTCTACCGCTGAGCTAAGTAGGCAATGCTTAGCGCGATTAAAATCTTATCATAGCACAATGATAATCGCAACGAAAAACACATAAAAAAAAGAGCGAGTTTCCTCGCTCCCTTAGTTTAGACGTAGAATGTTTCGGAAACTTGGTTGGCGACGTTGCTGGCTGCTGTATTAAAGATTCCTGTAAAGGCGACAGACATCGCCCCAAAAATCGTTAAGACAAGCAGAACACCCAGAATTTGCCCTTTGAGTTCTGCCATAGGACTCCTTTCTAATAGTACACACCAACCACAGCATCCCGCGTGAGTTGCAAGAAAAGTGGCTGATCGCTTAAGACCATGGGGTCATACGCTATCGTTAATTGAAACGTAAGTGTATCCCCAAATTGTGGAAGACAGTTAACCAGACAAACCAAGGTATATCCCCGTTCCGCAGCCCGATCCATCATCGCTTGATCAAGACGCCCTTTTAAAGCAATTTCATGAACGAGTGTGACAGCATGGGCTTGCATCTCGGATTGAATCACTTGGATCGCGGTAATATCTCCCATCATTAATAGGAGTTGAAAGACAAAAATAACCGAAAACATAACCGCAATTTTATGCGCCATACAATAAGCCCACCATGAGATCGATGACACCGATTAAAAATAGAAACGCTAATAAGCCCGTGCCAACCATCACAAGACTCGTTGACTGTTGCAGTTTATCATGAAATTGCCGCATTGCTTCTTCTTGTGTTTGCCGATCGATTTGATCAAACAAATATTGAAAGTGAAATAAACTCATCCCATCGCCCCCTTGTAAATCAAGTTGATACATACTCAGCAAAATTTGTTCAACCATCATGGAATCAAACGTGGATGCAAACTGACGATACGGTGCGATGGACTTATCCTGATCCATATGCACCAAAAATAGTGCGAGTTCATGATGGAGCGGATCTTCAACATAGGCTAATAATGTTTTTAACGCTTGATAGGCCGTTAACGATTGTTGCAGCAAAATTTGAAAGTAGCGGAATATCAAAAGAAATTGTTGTTCATAACGACGTTTTAACTGGGCTTTTTCTTCATCTTTTTTCATCGAAGCATAAAGCAAATAAACACTAACAATCACCATGACCAATAACGCTGCTAAGCGCCAAGGGATGAAAATAAATAAACTACTTGCACCCACAATAATCAAAAGACTTATCCAACGTCGTTTTGCTTCAAAGACCCACGATAATAATGACTTATTCATACGCAAGATGTTGATGAATCCAAAGATACGTTGATCCACCAATGTACATAAAAAAGCACGTTAAAAATCCTTGAAATATTACCCCTTGGGCCATGGTTAAAAATAATGAATTTAAAACCAAATAAGCCAATCCTAAGATGGAGAGATTGAGCAACCATAACACGACAAATTGCACCCCCATTTTTCGAAGGACTTGTTCTTTTTCCCTACGCTGACTTTCTTCGGTTCGTAATTGTTTTAATAAACGATCACTCATCGACATAATGTCACCGCCTTTCTCCTCATAGAAACGTAAGGTTTGTAACGCAATCGGATAAAGGGAAAACGTAAAATATGCTTGTAGTTCATGCAAAGTTTGAAAAATTTCATTGGTTTCATAGGATAAAAATATTTTTTCTGTTTTTGGCGATAATTGGCGTTTTGTATCTTGATACGCTTCATATAAATGACCTTTTAAGCTTGTATTCATCCACAAATTCAACAGAAAAAAATACATCGTATGAAACCGTTCTTCTACCTGTTGATACTGTTTGACTTTTTTCCAACTAAACCATCCAAATAACAAAGAGGATACAAGAACGATGAGAGCATAGGTCAATTGCCCAATTAAACCAAAATGAATGAGCGCTAAACATAAACTTAAGGTCATGACAATAAGCATATTAGTTCCTCTATTTTCGCTTGAAATTGGGCATTTGAATCCGTATCAAAAAAAGAAAAGATTTGGTCTAAGTACCGGATTTGAATCCCTTCAATCCAACGTTCAATTGGTTTTGTATACGACTTCTTTAAATGAATAAGGACGGGAAAATGAGTTTGAATATCGCGGGTTAAAAGTTCAAGAGGTACGGTTTGATCATCCATTAACATCATGCGTATCATACGTTGATCCGTAGAAAGAAGGGATTCACTATGGAGCGTGGTAATAATCGGATGTCCCGTCATCACCGAATTTAAGACATGGATAAAATCTCTTCCCCGTGACTCAGCGATAAGTAACCAATCCGGATGAGAACGAAGTGCCGCCTCAATTAATATGTTTAATCCGGTTTTCGGTCGGTGTTGCCACATCGTCACATCAAGATGGGTTAACTCGAAGCCATCTAATTCAAGGATGTTATCGAGGACGATGATACGTGTTGAGGGCGATAAACGTGAAAGTATTTCTTTTTGTAATTGTGTTTTACCGACACCGGTCATGCCAGAAATTACGATAGAAAATCGTTTTTGGATACAAATATCCAAAAGCGCCAACCACGGAGAACCTTCTTTTAGAAATAGCGAAGGAATCGCATGAAGGTGATGATGAATGCGTAAGGCGAACGTGACAGTTCGTTCAAATCCTTTGCGAGCAACGGAAGGACCCACGGCAAAAAGGCGATAGCGATCGATGGATAAATCAAGCAAGGGTTCAGAATAGTTAAAAGGAACATTCATAAGGTTTGCAAGTTGTTTCACCCATTCATAAACCGTTTCGTAGTTCAATTCAATCCCCGTAGCAAAGCGTCCTTGGCGTGTGGATTGAACATAAAGATGCTGACCATTAAAGGTAATATCTGTAATGTCTTCTTGAAATAAATAGGAGGCTAGAAAAGAGCTTTCAATCACCTCTTTGGCACGATCACTATCACGGGCCATAAAGTTGAAAACTCCGTGTTAGCAAAAACGATTGAGTGCCATTTTCATAGGTGAGTGAAATCCTCACATAATCACATTGAACCGAACATAGTTCTTCTTCTTTTTTATACAAGAAAGCAAACGAGTACAAGGTACGAAAGGACGTATAGTTTTTCTCAAAAAATTCAGGGATAAGGTTAGCAACATGTTCTGAATCAAAATAAGCAATCATCGTATTGCTTACCCATTCAAACCGAACCGTTTGCTGCATTAAGGTTGGGGTAATTAAGGCAAAATTCTGGCGGATGGTTTCATGAATCATTGTCCATTGAAACATACTCATGGATAAAAGCCAGACCATGATTGTCATGAGCAAATTAAGCATAGGGAATTCTCACACAATATTGACTTAATAGACAAGGACCAAGCAAAGGATTTAAAGCTTCGTAGAAAAAGGGGTAGCGAATCATCCCTTCTACAATGTGATTGATTTCAATCAAAAGGGTCATCGAAATTGTTTGAAGTTCGTGAAATTGATGGATGGGAAAATAAAGATGACTCGTGGCAACATATCCTTCAAGTGGGAGATCACTCATCCGTAACGTCGCCGGATTCACGTAGAGCGTGGGAAATGAAAAATGAATGGTATTTTGCTGCGCGGAAATCATTAATGGAATGATGACATCCCCTTCATCATGCAACGTAAAATCTTCAAACGCAGGATGAAAGGCTATTAAGAGGTAAGCATGGATACGGGAAAACCATTCTTCTGGCATCGTTAACCATGTTAATGTCAAGGGCTGAACATGAAAGATGCCATAGTATTCATAGATTAATTTCGGAAGCATGCCATGGAATAAAACATGTTCTTTGATGGTGACAACCTCGCCATTTTCATTGATCATCATCTGAGAGGCTTGCGATACCCATTGGATATGTTGGTGAAGCGTCCATGATTCTTCTTGACGTGGTTGTGAGGTTAATACCCATTGCCGCTGCAAGGAGGTGGAACTGACACTTAAACGCCATTCCGTTTGCCGATGAACCAAATACGCAGGCACCGTAATGGAACGTTGAACGGTACGCGGAGAAGCAAAGGTTTGCGTATAAATTAATACATTTTGATACGACGTATTATGAATGCGTATCGTCAAGGTAAAACTGGTGGCAAACGTATGCACATACTGAAATTGAATTTGATAGGCATCCATCCCATCACTGACAACAATTTGCGTATTTTGATATCGACTGATATCACTCCCCGTTCCCGGATCATATTCAAAACCAATCCCCCCAACAGCGAGAGTCATGGCGATAACGAGCCGAATGCTCATTGCCCGAGGAACTTCAAGATTTCACGTAAAGCACGGTTTTTTTGCCGGTAGTACGTACTACGAGCATATAGATCAAACCACCAGTAGTGTTCCTGGGGATTTAAGAAATCCTTAATGATAATTTCTCGATTTTCAGGAATCATGGAATCTAGCACATAATGGAACGCTTCGATAAATTGGACATTCATCGCATGCAAACTTAACAGGTTTGGATCCTTGGTGGGTTGATATAACATCACTTGCACCTTTGCCGTCTTATAACGACGAGTGATTTCGTCCATTTGGCGAGTCAATACTTTTAAATTTTCAGCCATGTTCGATACCTCCTTTCTTCTTAGGCTTTACCTCTTAATAGTGATTGAAATTATAAAAGTGACATCTTTTTTTAAAAAAGTGATATGATTGATAATTTTTTTGGATTCCCCTAAAATTTGAAAGAGGTAAAAAAATGAAAACGATCTTAAATGAATCACTCGATCCACGATTTAATTTAGCGCTTGAAGAATACGTCTTAAAGTATTTACCCACCGATGAAGACTTTATTTTTTTATGGCAAAACGCCAACAGTGTCATTATTGGCCGCAATCAAAATACGATTGAGGAAGTCAATGATCACTATGTCAAAGAACATGCCGTAAAAGTCGTTCGCCGTATCACAGGAGGCGGGGCGGTTTACCATGATCTTGGAAACCTCAACTTTTCCTTTATCACAAATACCACAAAAGATAACGTCAATAACTATCGAAAATTCACTGATCCCGTTATTGCCGCTCTTCAATCCTATGGGATTCCTGCTGAATTTGGTGGCCGTAACGATATTCTTGTTGAAGGCATGAAAATCTCAGGCAACGCCCAAGCATTTCATGGTCATCGTTTTCTCCATCACGGCACGATTCTTTTTGATGCCGATTTAACGATGTTAGGAAAAATTCTCAACCCGAAACCCGATAAAATTGAATCCAAAGGAATTAAAAGTGTCCGTTCCCGCGTCACCAATATCAAACCGTATTTCCAAGGGAATGTTCCTTCGATGAAGGACTTTAAAATGACGTTATTGAAGCAACTATTAAAAACGAATGATGTGACACCTTTTGTGTATGAATTAACCCCCCATGATTTAGCTAAAATAAACGAACTTGTGGAAAAGAAATTTTCTACATGGGATTGGAATTATGGTCAATCTCCTGCCTTTTCCCTTGAAAAATACGGTCGGTATGAAGGCGGTGGCGTTTCCTTCCGTTTCAATGTTGATAATGGCCGCATTACCGCGTGTAAAATTTTTGGTGACTTCTTAGGAACTAAAGACATCGACACCCTTGAAAAAGCGTTCATCAATATTCCTTTTGAACGATCTGCGATTGAAGGGATGTTATCGACGATGCCTTTAGATGATTACTTCTTGAAAATTACGCAAGAAAACATTCTCAGTTGTTTGTTTGAATAAAGAAAAAGCCATCCGATCGGATGGCTTTTTTAGTGAATACATCTTTTTTAGAAATGTATAGGCTTATCGAGAATTCCGAATCCAGCTTCCATCATCATTTCCGACAAAGTTGGATGCGGATGAATCGTATGGGCAAGTTCTTCGGCCGTTGCTTCTAAATTGATGGCTAAGGACGCTTCGGTAATCATTTCCGTCGCGGTCACTGAATAAATATGCACACCAATAATTTCATTATACGGTTGCGAGGCAATGACTTTGATTAACCCTTCTTTTTCATTTTCACCCATGGCTTTTCCATTGGCGATAAGTGGGAAGGTTGAAACCTTATAGTTTAAACCTTGCGCTTTCGCTTCTTGTTCCGTTAAACCCACCATTGCAATTTCTGGGAAGGTGTAAATACCACTAGGAATGACTTTGAAATCCATTTTCATGTGGGAATCCCCTGCGATGTGTTGAATGGCCACTAATCCCGCATGGCTAGCCACGTGGGCAAGCATGTATTTACCAATGACATCGCCAATCGCATACACATTGGGCGTAGACGTTTGCATGAATTCATTGACTTGAACACCACTTTTTTCCATCTCAAGGTTGAGCGAGGCAAAACTATTCACATTTGGACGCATCCCGACCGCCATTAAGACTTTATCGGCAGCAACGGTAACCGTTTGACCCTCTTTTTCATAGGTCACGCCAGTTTCTGTAATTGCAGTCACCGACGCAGACGTTAAAATGGTGACGCCATCTTTTTCCATTTTCTTATGGAAAAGGGTGCGAATTTCATCATCAACCGGGACAAGAATTTTATCCATACGTTCAATGATCGTGACTTTTGTCCCAATCGCATTAAATACCGTAGCAAACTCTTGACCAATGACACCGCCACCGACGATGACGAGTTCTTTAGGTTGTTCTTTTAGATCGAGAATTTCTTTGCTTGTTAACACAAAACCGCGTTCATACCCTTCCTTGACTCCAGGTAAAGGAGGAAGAATAGGTGTAGCGCCTGTGGCAAGAATGATGTTTTTCGCGGAATGTTCTTCTTCACCGACCTTCACGGTCGTAGAGGAAGTAACTTCACCATAACCTTTGAGTAAGGTGACACCGTTTTTCTTGAGTAATCCGGCAACCCCACCCGTCAGACGACGCACCACGCCATCTTTGCGCTTAATCATTTCAGGAAAGTTGACAGCAAAGGAACCGTCTTGAACATCAATACCATAGTCTTTGGCGTGTTTAAACGTTTCATAGACTTTGGCAGATTTTAATAAAGTTTTGGTCGGAATACAGCCCCAGTTAAGGCAAACGCCACCGACATTATCTTTTTCAACAATGGCGACCTTTAAGCCGAGTTGACCGCCTTTAATGGCTGCGACATACCCGCCAGGACCCCCACCGACAATGATGACATCAAAGGTAGCCATATTAACTCAAGAAGAGGAAAATTTGCATTGGATCTGCAAGAAGTTCCTTCACTTTCAAGAGGAAGCGACCCCCGTCAGCACCGTCAATAATACGGTGATCAATCGTTAAGGATAAGGGTAAGACATCGCGAATTACAATTTGATTGTTTTCCACGATGGGTTTTTTATAAATGCTACCAACACCAAGGATGGCAACTTCAGGATGCTTAATCACCGGCGTTCCGAGTTTAATCCCGGTGGTACCGTAATTTGTAATTGAGAACGTTCCATTGGAAAGATCTTCTAATTTGACTGTACGGTTACGGGTTGCAGCGCCTAACGTTTCAATTTCTTTGGCAAGCGTCACAATGGATTTTTTGTCCGCGTTTTTGACGTTGGGCACAATTAATCCATCGGGTGTATCCACGGCAAGACCAATGTTAATGAAATCTTTGTATACAATTTCATCCGTTTCATGGTCAAAGGACGCATTGAAAACTGGGAATTCTTGAATGGCCATCGTCACCGCTTTGACAATGAAAGGTAAGTAGGTCAGTTTAACCCCTTTTTCAAGAAGTTTATCTTTTTGCGAAGCGCGGAATTCGACGAGTTTACTGACATCAAATTCATCCATCAACGTGGTCGAAGGAATGAGCGCATTCGCAGTATTCATTGATTTGGCAATCGCTTGACGTAATTTCGAAATCTTCACGCGACGGACGCCATCTTTTGGAAGGGCAGGCATCGCCATGGAAACCGATGGCGCACTCGCCACAGGCGCCGAAGCATTCGACGAAGCTTGTGGAACAGACTTAGCAGCCGCTAAAATATCGGCCTTCATAATACGTCCATGTTCACCCGTTCCTTTAAGGGAAGCGAGGTTCACTCCAAGATCAGCCGCCATTTTGCGCGCAACGGGTGTAGCAAGAACTTTGCCAGAAGTTGCTGCAGCAGGGGCTTCATTATTTTCAAAACCTTCGTTGCTAGAGGCGATGACTTCGTCACTAACAACGACTTCACCAACGACCGCGGCTCCTTTTTCTTCAGTTTTTTCTTTTTTCACTTCAGGAGCAGCAGGGGCAGCCGTTTTTGGGGCTTCTACTGCGGGCGCGGGTGCAGGTGCACCTTTACCCGATTCATCAATGATGACAAGCGTTTCACCGACGTGAATCGTTTGCCCGACATCGGCCCCTAATTTGGTTAAGACACCCGAGACAGGTGAGGGGATTTCGGCGTTGACTTTATCCGTTTCGACCACACATAATGTGTCGCCTTCTTTCACGGTGTCACCGACTTTGAAAAACCATTTTAAAATTTGGCCTTCGTGAAGTCCTTCACCAATATCCGTAAATTTAAAATCGTACATGGTTGGCCTCCTTAAAGTTTAAACGCCATGAGTTTTTTAATATCGTAGCTAATACGTTTGACATCCGGCATATGGTGATATTCACCACGAGCAAGCGGAACCGTAATATCCCATCCAGTGACACGAGCAGGTGCCGCTTCAAGCGATAAGAAGCAGTTTTCGGTGACACGGGTAATGACTTCAGAAGCAACCCCGAAGGATTTTACCGCTTCTGAAACAACAATAAGACGACCGGTTTTACGAACGGATTCGTAAATGGTTGGATAATCAATTGGAGAAATGGTACGAAGATCAATCACTTCTGCACGAACACCTTCCGCTTCTAACGCACGGACGGCTTTGACGGCATCGTGGACCATGGCACCCCAGCTGACAACCGTTACATTCGGATCTTTCGCTGCGTAGAACACCTTGGCTTTACCGATAGGAACAAGATATTCATTTTCAGGGACATCTTGTTTGAATGCACGGTAAATTTTCTTCGGCTCTAAATAAATGACAGGATCTGGATCTTGGATGGCAGAGGCAAGTAAGCCTTTGGCATCATACGGTGTAGAAGGATACACAACTTTTAATCCAGGAATGTGAGCAAAGAGAGCTTCAATCGCTTCGGAGTGGTGTTCTAACGCGCGAATACCACCACCCATTGGAACACGGAGAACCATAGGGACGGTGAAACGACTACGGGAACGGTTGCGCATACGTGCCGCGTGAACGGCAAGTTGATTGTATCCATTGAACATGAAACCATCGAATTGCATTTCGGCAACCGGTTTCAAACCATTGATGGCCATCCCAATGGCACTCCCGACGATCCCAGCTTCAGAAATAGGCGTATCAAAGCAACGTAATTCGCCAAATTCTTCTTGTAAACCTTTGGTGACGCGGAACACGCCCCCTTCAAAACCGGCGTCCTCACCGAAGACGACCACAGTTTTGTCTTTTCGCATTTGTTCAAACAAACCGGTATTAATGGCTTGTAATAAGGTCATTTCTGCCATGTTTATTTACCTTCCGTTTCTTTCACGTATTGGATGTATTGCGCTTTTTGCGCTTTTAAGTCATCCGTTAATGTCGCAAACGTATGATCAAAGACTTCATCGACGGACACAACGGGTCCTTCTTTTTCAACTTTTTCAAACGTTGCTTTCACATGGGCTTCTAATTCTTCATCAAGCGCAGCTTCTTTTTTGTCATCCCATAAGTTTTTCGCTTCCATGTAGGCTTTGAAACGAATAAGAGGATCACGTTTTTTCCATTCTTCAACTTCTTCGTTTTTACGATAAATGGTTGGGTCATCAGACGTCGTGTGCGGCCCAAGACGATAGGTGAAGGCTTCGATTAAAGTCGGTCCTTCGCCTTTACGAGCACGTTCAGCCGCTTCTTTGACCACGGCGTACATGGCTAAGACGTCATTACCGTCAACTTGAATACCAGGAATCCCAACGGCGTAAGCTTTTTGCGCAAGCGTCGCCGCTTTCGTTGCTTTGCGACGTGGCGTTGAAATCGCCCATTGGTTGTTTTGAATAATACCAATCATCGGAACATTGAAGGTCGAACCAAAGTTGAGCCCTTCATAAAATTCTCCGTGAGAGGTACCACCGTCACCAATATAGGTCACGGCCACTTGTTGATTGTTTTTTAGTAATTTTGAAGCATAAGCTAACCCTGCAGCATGGCCATATTGGGAACCAATCGGAATGTTAACCGGTAAAACATTCACATCATCAGGAACGCGCGAACCACGTTCATTCCCAAACCAATAAAGATAAATATTTTCTAATGGAACATTATGATAAAGCATCGCCGCGTGTTCACGGAATGCCGGTGAAATCCAATCATTTTTATCAAGGGCAGCCATCGTCCCAATTTGAGCAGCTTCTTGACCTTGTACAGGTGCGAAGGTAAGCATGCGACCTTGACGTTGATATTGTAAAGCACGAATGTCAGCAATACGTGCCAACTTCATCGTACGGTACATCTTTAAGAGCGTCGCTTCATCGATTTTCGGTTCGTATGAAGGGTTGACGATTTTGCCTGTTTCATCAAGAACAGTAAAGCGTTGTTGCTTTAACGGATCAAATTTCCCAATTATCATAGGATTCTCCTTTTCTTTTTTTACTGAGTGAAACCTTTTTCAACACAGCAAGTAAAATATACTTAAAATATGTTATAAATGCAACCTTTAGCCCCGAACTTTCATATTGTGAAAACATTTTTTTGGGGGAAAAAATAATCCTCATTTTGACCAAGTAAGGTTTGACTATGATTTCAACGCACTTTTTCATATAATAAAGACCAAGATGATTATTCTTACAGGACCTTCTGCAAGTGGAAAAACCGAACTTGCGAAAATCTTACTTCAAAAATACAACATCCAAAAAGTGGTGACACACACCACCCGACCCATTCGCCATAACGAAATCGATGGGGTCGACTATCATTTTGTCTCGGAAAAAATGTTTGAAACCCTCAAAAAACAAGATGCCTTTGTTGAAACTACGTTTTATAATCAATTTCATTACGGAACATCGTTTAAAGAATTAGGGGATCATAAAGTCGTAACGGTCGATCCTAATGGTCTTAAAGTGTTTGTCAGCCTTAACAATCCGCATTACATCACCTTTTTTATTGAAGCGAACGAAGTCACCCGTATTAATCGTATGCTCATTCGCGGACAAGATTTACAATTTGCCAAACAACGTATCGCCTGGGATCGCGTTAGTTTCCTCCCTGAAAATTTATCGCGCATTGACCATGTCATTGATAATGAAACCGTGACGATTGAGGAAGCGGCTGATCACATCTATGCGCTCTATCAAGAAAGTTTAAAAAAGATTTCCTAAGACACAATAAAAAAAGAACATCCTCTCGGATGTTCTTTTTGTTTGGAATCGGATGGGTTTAGGCTGCTTCTTGGAAGCCTTCTTCTTGTGAGAGGAAGGTTGAAACCGTGTTGAGCATAATCCCGTAGATGATTTTGGAGGTGACGTCAGCAATCGTGTATAACACTTGTTGCGAAACGACAACCACCGAATCGATACCTGCACCGAATAAAGCTGGCATGAGGTAGGCGATTGGATAAATCGTCCAGGTGATGTAGAACCATGGTTTGATAAATTTGAAGATACCAACCATTTTGCTGCCTTTCATGTTCTTCGCACCTTCGTCGATAACTTTCGTCATCGTGATAAGAATGAAGACATAGAAGACGGTTGAAATACCACCCCAGACAAGCCATAAGACTAAGTCGGATCCTGCAGTACGTCCTGGTTCGTAGAATTGACCCACGTAACCGGTAACGATCATGAGCATCCCATAGAGGGTGAAATCACGCCAATACTTACGGAAGGCTGCTCCACTAATTGCCGCAACGAATAAGATTTGCGTTAATAAGTTGGGGACGTCAATGAGCCAGTTAAGATAACGGAAACCGTTGGAGAACGTACCAATCGATTCATAGCCCGTGACGACACCGCCGGTAAGAACGGGTGTGTAGGAGTCAACCCAGCTTTGTTGTTGGAAAAATAGCAACAGTAAAGCAGAGATCGACACAACGACAGAGAGAACATTCGACATGCGATACTTCGGTAAGTTTTGACGAATCGTCAACCAGAAGTAAAGCAACCCAGCAGCCATCACGGCATAACCGAGCGTCAGGACGTGGGAGACGAGTTCGAACTCCCAAACTTGTAAGGTAATATCTGACATAAAATCCTCCTTATATTACTTACTGCAATTAATTTAAACGAAAATGATACCGCTTACAATCAATATGCTCATTGACAAAATTTACTTGATCGTTAAACAGAAATCAGCAAAGTCCAAAGTATCTTTAGCATCATGGGTAATTATAATAGCCGTCATCTTCTTGTCTTTTAAATACGCCTTTAAAGACTGACGTAATTGTATGGTGAGGGTTTCATCCAAATTGGAAAAAGGTTCATCCATCAAAATCAACGAAGGATGAGGAGCTAAGGCACGTGCACATGCCACACGTTGCATTTGTCCACCAGATAGGCGATATGGATACGCCGATAAGATTTCTTCCAGTTGAAACAATTTGGCAAGTTGTAAAATATGCCGATGATGGAGACGCTTCGAGCCTTTCAACCCGAAGGCAATGTTGTCATAAACGGTTAAATGCGGAAATAAGGCAAAGTCTTGAAAGACGGCGCCAATCCCACGCTTTTCAGTTGGCAGGACCATCGTGGGTGTGGAAAGAAGTTTACCTTGATGAGAAATCGTGCCTTCATCGGGTTTTAAAAAACCAAGAATCAATTGAAACAAGGTTGATTTCCCAATGCCAGAAGGGCCAACAATGGCCGTAATGGCTTGATCGTGAAATTGATATGAAAAATCCGATAAAATCGGTTTATCGACAAAATAACGGAAACTAAGGTGATCAATGATTAAGCTCATACGCATCCTCTTTTATCATAAGTTGACTCGCTCCAAAAACAACGAGACCCGTCAAAATCCATAATGTCACAATCATCAATGAACTTTCAACGAGTTGTTCATCACTGGCGAATTGATATAAACGAGTAGCTAAGGTTTGATAGTTAAATGGACGTAAAAATAACGTAATCGGGAGTTCTTTGAATACATCAATAAAAATGATGAGGAGAGCGGCAACCAAACTTTGGGCCATCATCGGCATATCCACACGGAAGAGGGTTGTCCACTTTCCTTTTTGTAAGGAATAACTCGCATAGGTAAACTTCGTCCCAATTTTTTGATAGGAAGATTCTACAAATTGAATACCAATAGCAAGATACCGAATAACTAAGGCAATTATAAGGATGGTGATTCCGGTTGTGAGTCGAAAAGAGAACGGCAAACCCATCGAATTAAAGAATCGTTCAAGAGGTAACACAAAAAGAAAAACCGTTAAGGCAATAAGTACTCCCGGTAAAGAATATCCGATGCTAAAGAGTCGACTCACAAGACGATACCACCTTCGATGTTGATAACGGGTCACATTCGCAACCATTAAGGCGAAAAACATGATGAGTAAAGCAACAATAAACCCCAAAATCAGTGTATTGACAAGGGGAGGAAGCAGTTCTTGAAATAAATCGTTAGGATTCATGCGTAGGAACCATAAGCTTAATTGAATGACGGGTAATCCAATCGAGAAGAGCGTCAATAATGCGACCCACCCCCAAAAGAGGAAGCGACGTTTTCCCGTAAGTGGCATTTGACGAATCGAGCGAAGTTGGGTGGTTGAGTAGGTGTTTTTGGGATGTTTTCGTAACCAGGATTCAAAACCGATGAAGACAATAATGCCGATGACCACAAGCGCAGCAAGGCGAGTTGCCGAGTTTAAATCATTGCCATTAAACCATAATTGAAAAATGGACGTTGAGACAACGGGGATTCCAAAGTAGGAAACTAAACCATAATCATTCAACACTTCCATCATCACTAGCACACTACTGCCAATAATGACAGGTTTTAATAAGGGTAAAAAGATTTTAAAGAATCGTTCTTTTTCTGATAATCCTAACGTTTGCGCATTCGTAATCAGGGATTGAGGTTGTTTAACTAAAAATGCTCGCATCCCTAAATATAGATAGGGGTAGAGCGACAAGGCAAATAAAAAGATCGCTCCACGAAGGTGAAGCACTGAAAAATACGGATAAAGAAAGCCTGTCACACTCGTCATCGAACCATATAAATAACCATACACATAACTCGGTAATGCAAGGGGAATAATCATGCCTAATTCCACCCATTTTTTAAAACGAAAACGGTATAAACTCATAAAATATGCGGGTACTATTGCAAATATAACGGCCAACAGGGCACTTCCTACCATGAGTAAACTCGTATTGACAAGCACATCCAGACCTTGTTGTTCTATAAATAAAAACCACAACGGTTGTGGATGAATCCACAAAGGACCAATGAAGGATATAAAAAGGGCAATCATCACGCCTAATAGTAAAAGCGTAATGAGTTGAAAACTTGATAAAGGCGTTAATTTTCTTAGTTCCATCCTGCCTCAATCATCCAAGGATACACGGTTTCAGTCATGCTACTCATCGCTGAAAAATCAATATTTTGCTCTACAAACGGACCCCAGGATTGAAGTAAAGGGTGAGGTTCCATATCGTTTAATATCGGGTATTCAAAATTTTCATCGGCAAAAATTCGTTGGGAGGACGTTGCTAATAAAAACGTAATAAAATCTTCTGCTTGTTCTTGCTTACGCGTAGTTGCGCTGAGTCCGATTCCTGAAATATTAACATGCGTGCCGGTTGTGGACTGATTCGGAAAAAAGACAGAAAGCGTCTCAGCAACCTCAACCTCTAAGGGATCACTTGAAGTCAACATGCGTCCCATATAATACGTATTCATCATCGCCACATCGGCTTGATTGGCAAAGACGGCTTTGGCTTGATCGCGGTCATTACCCACAGGTTGCCGACTTTGTGTCAACGGATCACGGATGGCAAAGCGTTCAACAACTCCCGATAACCAAGTTTTAGTCGACTCTTCTCCTAAGAGGAGTGCAAGACTTGCCACTAAAGATTGATTATAGACATGACTTGAACTTCGCGTCGCGATGCGTATGTCTTGTGTTGCTAATGCTTCATAGGTTGATAACGAGTCAGCATCCATTCGTTCAGGATGGTAAATCAATACTCGTGCCCGTTTCGTGAGTGCTAACCAGTGCTTGTCCGAATCAGCATATTTTTCCGGATAATTATCAGGAAGAAGATTGGCATCAAATGGTTGAAATAATCCCTTACTTTTTGCGCGTCCTAATCGTCCTGCATCGGTTAAAAAAATAAGATCAGCGGGGGAGGCATCTCCTTCATTTTCTAAACGCGTAATTAACGCATCCGCATCCATTTTTAATACTTGAATCGCGATTCCAGTTGCTTCTTCGTACGCATCAAAAAGTTGCTGATCGACTTCATAATGGCGATCCGTGTATAAATTTAATGTCGATGTCTGAATGGGTTGACATCCTATAAGCATCGGTAGACTAAGCATTAGTCCTCCGAATAATAAGTGTTTCTTCATCTGCGACTCCTTGAAATTAGGATTATGTTTATTATAGCGAATATCCGTCTTATTCGGGTTGATCTTTGAACCAATCAATAAATTCATCGTAGGAACTACGACGGTCAATAAAACGATGTTCGTCAATGTAAAAGATACGATTAGCAACCGTATTTAATAATTCATGATCATGAGAGGAGAAAAGGAGAACTCCTTTATATTGAATGAGTCCTTTATTGAGGGCTGTGATCGATTCTAAATCTAAATGGTTCGTCGGTTCATCCATGAGCAATACATTTCCGGCCGTTAACATGAGTTTAGCCATCATGCAACGCACCTTTTCTCCCCCCGATAAGACCGTTGCCATTTTGAGTGCTTCTTCACCAGAAAATAACATTCTTCCAAGCCAACCTCGTAAATACGATTCTGCTTGATCTTTGGAATAGGGTCGAAGCCAATCAACGAGTGTGACTTTTTCTTTAAAGTACGCTTGGTGATCCACTTCAAAATACGTAGGTTGTGCGGTAATCCCAAATTTGTATGAACCTTGATCAGCTTTTTCAAGGCCCATTAAGATGTTCATGAGGGTCGTGGCCCGTTTTGAGTTATCGGTAATGATGGCCACTTTATCTCCGCGATACAAATCAAAGGAGAGAGGAGAAAATAATCCTTGTTTTGCAAGGCCTTTCACAAACAATACATCTTGACCTAAATCTTTTTCAAATTTGAAATCGATAAAAGGATATCGCCGAGTGGAGGGTCGTAAATCTTCTAGCGTTATTTTTTCTAATTCTTTTTTACGTGATGTCGCTTGTTTGGATTTACTCGCATTGGCAGAGAAACGGGCGATGAATTCTTGTAATTGTTTCATTCGAGTTTCTTTTTTACTATTTTCATCTTTCATCTGTTGTTGAACGAGTTGACTTGATTCGTACCAAAAATCATAATTCCCTACAAATAAGGAAATTTTTCCAAAATCAACATCCAAAATACGTGTACAAACCTTATTAAGGAAGTGGCGATCATGAGACACAATAATGACGGTATTTTCGAAGTTAAATAAGAAATTTTCTAACCAATTTGCAGCAAAGGCATCCAGGTTATTTGTCGGTTCATCTAAAATTAAGATATCTGGATTGGCAAACAAGGCTTGTGCCAACAAAACTTTGACTTTTTGTTTACTATCCATCGCAGACATTAACTCATCTTGATAAATATCTTTAATGCCCAACGCGTTGAGTAAGCTCCGGGCATTTGCTTCTGCTTCATAACCACCTTTATCGGAATATTCTGCTTCCAAGTCAGCGGCTTTTAAACCATCTGCATCAGAAAAATCAGGTTTGGCATACAGGGCATCAAGTTGTTCACGTAGCTGTTTTAAATACGGATAACCTAACATGACTGCGTCAACCACGGTATAGGTGTCATACGCGTTTTGGTCTTGTTTTAAGATGGAAATACGTTCCTTTTTATCACGGAATACGTCACCTGCGGTAGGTTCAATTTCACCAGAAAGAATTTTTAAAAATGTTGATTTACCCGCTCCATTTGCCCCAATAATGCCATAACAGTTTCCTTTTGAAAAACTAACGGAAACATCTTTAAATAAAACGCGACCCCCAAACTGGAGGGAAACTTTACTCACTTCTAACATGCGAAAACTCCTTTTTCAAATATTTTCCTAATGCATAGGTAAACTTGGCACTTCCTTGAGAAAAGTGCGGTCTTAACTTTAATTTTTTCGGATATCCAAAGCGCTCTCCGGGTCCATTTGGTCCGTAGAATGATCCATTAACCGTGAAAGGATGACCCATCGCATACGTTAAAGAAAGCGCACCCGCTTCTGCATCCTGGCTCCAAAACCGAATCCAACTTTTAACAAATTTTGCAAGACCATTCGGGAGCGAATGGGCAATATTAGTGGAAGCAAGCCCGGGATGTACGAGCAAGGCATGGATATGATCAAGTACTGGGAAATCAAATAGATTGAGATTCATTTGAAAAACATGATGAAACATCGCTAATGCTAATTTTGATTTGGCGTATTGTTGCATGCGTGATAAACGTGGGTTGAGTAATTCCTCTACCTCATTAAGACGCGTATTGTAGGAGGAATACGACCCGACAAAAACCAACTTTACTTCCTGATTATGTTGATCTAAAAATCCTAACCACTCTCGTAGTAAATAATAAACATTAATCGCATTCACACCGGTTGTTAAGGGAAAACCTTCCGGTGTCATTTGATCTTTGGGAGGCATGATGATCCCTGCATTCAATAAAACACCATCAACTTTGAGATGATGTTGCTTCATCGTGCTCACAAAATCATCAATATGAGCAAAACTCGATTGATCATAATGAACATAGGTGAGTTTAGCATGAGGAACATCCCGGTAAATGCGTTCCATTGCTTTTTTATTTTTCGCTTCATTGCGAGAAGCCATAATAATATGAGCTCCACGAGACGCTAATTGCAACGCAGAAAATAAACCAATCCCATCACTTGCTCCGGTGATGACATAGGTTTTATTCGTTAAATCGGCGATATTTTTTTCGAGCCAGTTTTGATAACGCATCGCGGTTTATTGTATCATAAACACGCGGTTACCTTAATCTTCTTCGTCTTCAATTGCTGATTCGGGTAAGGTCACTTTAATTTTTTCGACGGTGAATTGGTCGACTTGTAAAACTTCAATGGAAATCCCTTCATACGTGAAGGCATCCCCAATTTTCGCAAAATGTCCAAGTTGATCCAAAACCCAGCCACTCACTGTGGCGTAATCAAGATGTTCGGGGAGGTCAAGTTCGAGTAAATCGAACAAGTCTTCGATATTCACACGACCTTCAATAAGATATTCACGTTCATTTTGCTGAATAATAGGATCGAGAATATCATCAGTTTCGTCCCATATTTCTCCGACAATCTCTTCAACAACATCTTCCACCGTTAAAATGCCTTCTGTTCCACCATGCTCATCCACAACGATGGCCATATGGCGTTTGCTCGTTTTAAATAAATTTAACGCGTCTTGAATCGGTAAGGTTCGCGGGATAAAAAGGGGTTCATTAAGTAAGGAAGCAATAGGAGGCGTTTCTTTACTAATTAAGTAAGGATAAAGTTTTTTGGTAGGCAGTATCCCAATAATTTTATCAATCGTCCCATCATATACAGGAATTCTCGAAAATGAAAACGTATCTTGATGATGCAAAAGTTCTTCGGTGTCATCTTCAATGTTATAGGCTAAGACATCGACACGAGGTGTCATAATTTCATACGCTTTTGTACTTGAAAAAGAAATGGCAGAGCGAATAAGATCGCCTTTCTTTTCATCAATAAGTCCGTCTTCTTCAATCGAATCGACCATCGTTTCGAGTTCATCTTCTGAAAACGATTCCACCCGTGCATTTTTACGCTTTTCCCATGTCCAAGAAACGAGTCGAACAATCCCAGCAACGATAAAAACGACAGGAGAAAAAAGAAACCGAATGAATCTTACGGGTAATACATAGGCTTTTGCAAGAGCGAACGCATAATTTCGTGAAATGGTTTTTGGCATAATTTCCCCAAAGATAACAATCAAGAAAAAGGTTAAAATGGCCATAATTAACGACGCAAGCGCTTCGTTTCCATTCATCATTGGTGCTAATAAATCAACCGAAATAAGAGCAGCCATCGTTGAACTCATGATATTGACGAGTCCATTTCCAAAAAGCAAAGCCGAAGAATATCCATCAAAGGCATTGGCAATCTTTAACGCGCGCAATGCTTTTTTATCTCCTGCCTCGGCAGCTACTTCAAGACGGGAACGATTGACAGCCGTGTAGGTGATTTCTGAACTTGAAAAAAAACTGGATAAAAGTAAGCCAATCACCATTAAAACAATCGGAAGATAATTATTCATGTTTGCTTTCATGACGGGTAGGTAGATCACCCATTTGACCGACAACCTCTTCTAAAATATCTTCCATCGTCACCATGCCAATAACCTTTTGATGGGCATCAAGGACAATCCCAAGATGGGTATGAAATTTTTTAAATCCTTCAAATAAATCATCTAAATTAATTTTCGAAGAAATATAATATGGTTTTTTAATGATTTGACGGCGATCAAATTGAGAATTTTTCTTGTACTGTTGGAAGAAATTTCTCACGGATATAACGCCAACAATATGTTCCAATTGATCCCGGTATATGGGTAAACGTGAATAAGGGGATTGTAAGAGTTTAGTTGCTAAATCTGCATGATAAAAATCATGTTCAGAAATGGCAAACATTTTTTCTAAAGGCGTAAATACATCTTTAACTGCAGTATCCGAAAATTCTAAAGCAGACTGAATCAGTTCAGATTCTTCTTCTTCCAAGGTTCCTTCTTCTACTTGTTTTTCAACAATACTCGAAAATTCATCTTCGGTAAGTAAGGGTTCTGGTGGCGCTTTAAAAATCAATTTGATAAAGCGTGTCACCAAAGAAAAGACCAGGGTAAGAGGTAAAAAGATAAATTCAAAAAATTGTAAGATGAAGGCAGAAAAAATCGCAATTTGATTCGGAAACGTTCGCGCAAAGGATTTGGGAATGGTGTCACAAAAAATATAAAAGAGGAACGTAGAAACCATGGTTGAAATAAAGGAGGCAAAGGAGGCATCCTCAAACATCGCAAAAAATACGAATGCAGCAATCGTGGAAAGTAAAATGGAAACCACATTGGAACCAATGACAGTAATAATCACCGAGCGATCAAAACGTTCAATATAATCCACCGCAAGTTGGGCAAATTTTGAATCTTCTGCTGATACTTTTAAACGAATGAGATTCGCGGCAGCAAAGGCCGTTTCCGTTAATGAGAAGTAGCCTCCAAAGAGGAGGATGAGAACAAGGGTTAACCACTGCAAAGGGTCATCTAACATAGCATTTATTATACACAATTCCTACGATTTTAAAACTTGATGGCAATGCCGACAGCGTGGTTCGTATGCTTCTGAGGCCCCAACTTTAATGATCGGATCTGAATAGCGCGCAGGTTGACCATTGATAATGCGTTGCGTTTTGGTTGCCGGTGCTCCACATACCACACAAATCGCAGTTAACTTTGTGACATCTTCGGCGATGGTCATTAAGGAAGCTGTCATCATAAAAGGTTCTCCACGAAAATCAGTGTCTAAACCCGCAAGAATAACACGGATGCCTTTTAACGCTAATTTTTGGGCAATGGGTAAGAGTTCTTTATCAAGAAATTGGACTTCATCAACGGCAACGGCAAAAGTCGTTGAATCAATATAATCCAACATATCTTTGGACTCACGAATCGCGATTGATTTTGTTTTTAAATTCGAATGAGAGACCACTTCTGTTTCAGAATAGCGGTTATCAATCGCAGGTTTAAAGACGATGGTCTTCTTTTTGGCATATTCTAACCGTTTAATTCGACGAATTAATTCTTCAGATTTTCCGGCAAACATTGGACCACAAATAACTTCAATCCAGCCTGGACGTGTAATAATTTCCATTTTTTAGTCCAAGAATTGTTTCGACCAAGGAAGATCAAGGACTTCTTTTTGGGGAAGGCCTTTTTTGGTCATTAAATCATCAATAAGCACTTTCGCCCGTTTGAGAGAAAGGGAAGATTTCACTTTGAAAACTAAGGGAATATTTTGATACATTTTTTTGTCACTGGCATCGTCAACAGGGATGGTTGAGTCCGCATAATCTTTGGGATCAAGAGCAAGATATAACTTCAGTCCTTTTCCTGCAATCGCAATTTTAACGTATTCCTCTTTATGTAGGCGGAACATATCGCCGACGCTTGAAACGCGAGATTTAACTCGATAACTTAATAAATAATTCTTTAGTTCATCGTAATGTTGACGTTGTTCTAAGGAAGCAGTCTTCATGCGATCTTGGAATGAAATCCGAATAATTTTCTTTTTGCCTGTCCGTGTAACTTTCGAATCAGGTGGTAAAACAGATTTAAACTGATCTTCAGGTGCAATTTCAGTCACAAGCGGTAAAACTTGTGCCACGGATTTTTCTTTTTTACCTTTTTTCGTTTGTGGTTTGATTGGCATTTCTTGAGCAAGCACGGATTCACTTACCAAAGGTTCAGGTTCAGGCGCGACACTTGGTTCTGATTCAACCACCGGTTCCGGCTCAGGCATAGAGTCTGTCACCGTTTCGACGAGAGGTTGAGGAACAGGTTCTTCTAATGGAACTGATTCAACTGGTGCCGTAAGTGCCATCGTTGCTTCAGGTTGCTCGTTTGTTTCAGGCACGTAATCAACTTCTGGTAATGTTGACACAGGCGATGGGACGATGGTGAATTTTGCCAACATGTCTTGCAACTCATCGCGAGTTACAAATTGATTCGATGAAGGAATGAGCGGAACAATCATAGCTTTAATCTTTTCTTCTTGAGGTTCGCCTTGAGAAAGGGAAGCCAAAGCACTCGCGAGTTCTTCTTTAGTAACAAAGGAGGATGTAGCTTCCTGCATAGAAGGGGGTTCACCTGCTTGTACTTTTTGTTCAACGTGTTCAAGTGCTTGTACTGTTTGATTTTCAATCTTTTCGTTAATCATGGTGTCAATGACTTCGCGATTGAGGGCATCGTACTTTATGAGTTCTTCATTAATGAGCATAGTTAATTCTTCTTTTTGTTGTGCCAATAAACGGGATAATTCTTGTTGGAATAAATCATGGATCATCGTTTTAATTTGGTCAGGTTCAATCACACTAGTTCCACTTTTACTAGCAGTGGGGGTTGGTTCAGGTTGAGACGTGGGAGGAGGATTTTGGGCCAATTGTGCACGAATAATGGTACGAATTTTTTCCTTCATCCCAAGAACCGTTTCACGTGCCTTGAGTTCATCAAGTTGACGTTTTGTATCGAGCGGCGGTGTTTGGACTATCGGCTGAGGCTGTAACATCGGAACAGCTTGAGTTTGTGGCAAGGGTTTAACCACAGGAGGCACTTGGACCGATACTTGATTCGGAACCACAAAACGTTTTAATTCATCGGCCAAGCGATCTTCTTCCACCACGGGTACAGAAATCGGTTTGTTAACCGTAGGCTTTACTTTTGCTGGTTGGCGAATAAAAGATAGCATTAAGAATAAAAAGGATAGGATCGATAAGCCCACGAAAGCGAGTAAACTCGCAGAAACTGCCAAGATAACCATGCCACCCGTTGTCAAACCATCAATGACGGAGGACAGCAAAGAAGGATCGATTAACGCGGAAACTAAAACAATGAGTGTTAATGAAAGATGAACGAGAAAGGAAAATGCAGAAAAAAGTCGAAATTGAAAAAATAATTTAAAAAACGCAAGTAAGACAGCAATAAAATAAAGACCAACCGCCCCCAAATAAAGCAAATAGGTTAAATCTGTGGAGAAAGCGAGTAAATATTGAACACTTCCCTCATATGTCGTAATCAACGTATCTAAGGTTGTGTTGACGTTAAAACCGTTTTGATAAGCAATACCACCTACATATACGAGTAATGCAAGCCAACTTAACGACATTAGAAATCCAACGAACTTTTTCATACAATAGCCTCCACGATTTTTATAAGATTATTGTAGCAAAAACCGAGTTTTTATTATAGTAAAGTTTCATTCCTGGAAACGACAATCAAAATCATCATCTTTAAGTTGTCAAAACCCTCCCAATTTGTTTATAATAAATGAGCACTGCAGGTGTAGTTCAATGGTAGAACACAACCTTGCCAAGGTTGATACGCGGGTTCGATTCCCGTCACCTGCTCCAGTCATATCAACATAGCTCTCTTCGGAGAGCTTTTTTGTATCTTGCCTTTGAATCCATGCAACTTAGCACCAAAAAATGACAAAATGATTACTTTACGCTACACTTACGATATGAAAATTCGCTGGTTAACGATTTCAACAAGTGAGGATGATATCGAAATCGAAATTCGGTCTCCAGAAAATCATCCCCAAAAAGCAATCTTAGAAAAAATGCTTTCTCATTTAGAAGGTTTTGCGATTGGTGAGAAAAACAATCAACAATTCCGCATCTTTTATAAAGATATTTATTACGTTGATTATCGCCAAGATCAAGCCATCATTCATACAAAATCGGAGACGTTTTATAGTCATTATCGACTTTATGAGGTGGAATCGTTCTCTCCATTATTTGTAAGAATTCATAAGAGTATCGTGGTGAATATCACAAAAATAAAATCGTTTCGCTCAACGTTTAACGGAAAACTGGAAGTCACGCTTCTTCAAGGGGAACATCTTGAAATCTCGCGAAGTTATGTGAATGCGTTGAAACAAGCGCTCAAGGAGAATCCATTATGAAAAAATTATTCTTACGCTTTGCAATTGTATTTACTTTAACGAATTTTATCTCGTTTTTCATCGGTCTTATCGCACTTCGTTTTGAGCAATTTGAACTTTCTCGTCCCCCGATCATTTTTGTGGGAACCGTGATCATTTCAATTTTAATTACATTGAGTATTAGTATTTATAGGTCCACGTGGGGTAATGGCATTTTTAATGTTATTCTTGCCTACTTCTTAACAGCTCCCGTTCCCTTTATTTTACAGTTTATGTACCGTAATTTACTGTTTCGTTTCATTCGCGGGATTTATATCTTGCTCGGGATTTATGTGCTCTTTTATACCCTCTTCATTCTTTATCATCATGTCAAAAACAAACAATCTCAAACCGATTTAAATGCTTTAATTCATAAGAAAAAACCGAACAAAGACTAACGTTTTTTCGCTTTTTTAGCGGGCTTATTTTCAAGATTCATTGCATGAATATCTAATACAGCTTTGGAGATTTTATCCAATTCAAAAGGAGGAACATCCCTTTTTTCAAACGCTTGAATAAATTTTTCGATGTGACGGATATTTAAAATAAATTCTTGTTTATCACTTTCAGGAATACGATGAATCATCGCATCATTATTCACCAAAATAATCGATACAAAGAGGGATTGATCTAATCCTGTGACAAGGGATAATTTCTCGATCCGTTGTTTTTGGAGTAAAAAGGGGTTTGCAATAAAACGATACGTCGCATCGCGATGTCGAAAATCATAGAATTGCCATTCTTGGTCTTGCGGTTTTCCAAGCAAGCCCCCATGAAAATAAAGATCTTTAATCGCATAAATATACTTGTCACCAAAATAAAGGTGATCAATGACCACATCTTTATTTCCAGGTAATTTCACATGAACATCCGGAATAAGAAAATGATCTTCATACGTAGCGACTTTAAATAAAACACGATTAAAAATGGTATTGAGGCGTGTTTTAACATAACGCCATTTCAACGATGGATACAGTAAAAAAAGCCCACTGATCATAATCAGGGCAATCAAACTAAAGACAATGATCAGTTGAAGTTGCGTCATGTCGTCGATTTATTTGGCAATCGCCAAAGCAACCTCAAGCATTTGTTTTAACCCTTTTTCGCGTTGTTCGGGGGTTAAAATTTCATGATAATGAAAGGAATCAGAAACCGTCATAATTGCGAGTGCTTTTTTGCCTAATCGGGCCGCGTTACTGTAAAGTGCATACGCTTCCATTTCGACACCTAACACGCCCAAATCCGCCCATGCTTTCCATTTATTGGGATCAGCATCATAAAAAACATCACTCGATAACACATTACCGACGCGATACGGTAATTTTTTAGCTTGGCAATCACGCACGGCTTTTTCAATGAGTTCATAACTTCCTAAGGCAGAAAAAGTGGCCCCTTTAATGGGAAATTGACTGGACCAGTTGCTATCGGTAGAGGCACCTTGGGCAATTAAAATATCAAACAATTTTATTTCTTTTTGATACGCGCCCGTCGTACCGACACGAATAATGGTTTCCACACCAAATTCTTTATAAAGTTCCCAAGAATAAATGCCCATACTTGGCATCCCCATCCCGGAGGCCATGACAGAAACCCGCTTTCCTTGATAGGTTCCCGTATACGCAAAAACATTGCGAACGGTGTTAACAAGTTGGGCATCCTTTAAATACGTTTCGGCAATAAATTTAGCGCGTAAGGGGTCGCCTGGCATTAAGACCGTTTTGGCAAAATCACCAACCTTGGCATGAATATGGGGTGTGCTCATAATAAAACCTCGTTTCGCTTTATTTTAACACATTCAAAACGCCTGCGAACGTAGGCTTAACGTTGACTTTTTTCAACCCAGTGAGCGATTTTTTCAAGATTGGCTTCAAAGGATTTAAAATCAACAAGTTTCCATTCCCAATTGGGTGATCCAATCGTTCCTGGGGTATTCATACGTGCTTCATCTCCAAGACTTAATAAATCTTGCATAGGAATTACCGCGACATTGGCAGGATGATGGAGGGTAACTTGGACCATTTTTTCGGCCATGGTTCCTTCATAGGGTTTTAATAAGGCATCAAGATGGTCTTTAGATTCCTTGGTTAATCCTTCAAACCATCCCATCACGGTTTGATTATCATGGGTTCCCGTATAGGAAACAAAACGTTCTGGATAGGTATCTTTTTTCACATTCGACCCATCAAAGGGAGGATAAATAGGAAGTTCAAATTGAATAATTTTCATCCCGGGAAGTTTAAAATGATCGCGCAATTCGAGTACTTCAGGCCGTAAGTCCCCTAAATCTTCAGCAATGATCTCAACATGAGGTAGTTTTTCTTGAATGGTATTAAATAAAGCGTAGCCTGGTGCTTCAATCCATGCGCCTTCTTCTGCAGTCGGACACGATGAAGGTATTTTCCAGTACGTATCAAAAGCACGGAAATGATCGATCCGAATAATATCAAACAACGTAGCATTATACGCCAATCGATCGATCCAAAAATGGAATCCTGTTTGTTCTAAAACATCCCAACGGTAAAGTGGATTTCCCCAGCGTTGACCGGTTGGCGAAAAATAATCGGGAGGAACCCCGGCAATAAACGTCGGTTCGCCTTGTTCATCGAGCATAAAAAGGGGTTGCTGCGTCCAGACGTCACTGGAGTCAATGCCTACATAAATCGGAATATCTCCCACAAAGCGGATACCTTGGGAACGAGCGTATTGACGTAACTTTTGAAATTGTTTTAATACCATATACTGTAAAAAACATTCATATTGAATGGAACGTTCATACGGGGAAAGATCTAAATTCTTTTGGTGAATCCACCGTTTAAAATCTTTATCCCATGTCGTCCACATCCGAAGTTCATGTTCACGTTTGAACGTCATAAATACCGCATAATCGTAGACCCAGGGGTTTTGATCGAGGAAAGAAACAAACGCTTGCGTTACGACAAATCGGTCAAATGCTTGACGGAAATAAGGTTCTTTAAACGCACGAACCGCATCATAATCGGCACGGGAGGACGTTGGTTGAAAATCAGGAATGGGGGCGACAAGTAAACCTTCTTCAATGAGTGCATCAAGACTCAAATAAAGAGGCTCAATTGCTTTGGAAGAATACGGTTGATAGGGTGAATTACCATAGCCTAAGGGATTTAACGGTAACATTTGCCAAATGGGCATATGGGCTTTTTTTAATAAATCAACAAATATATAGGCAGAGGTTCCAAAATCACCGATCCCATGACGGGAAGGAAGGGATGAAACCGCAAGTAAAATACCAGAAGTGCGCATAATAGAATCCTTTTATAAAAACACGCGAATGTGTCGATTAGCCTTTAACAGAGCCACCTGTTACACCACTTACATAATATCGTTGTAAGAAAAGGAATAAAAGAGTAATCGGTGTCGCAACAATGACACTTCCTGCAGCAAAGCGCGTAAAGTATTCATTAATATTTGCGCGGTCTAAAATCCATACTAATCCTGTCGCCACGGTGTACTGATCAATATTTTCCCCTAAGAGTAAGCGGGCAAAAATATAATCACCCCAGGGACCAATAAACGAGGTGATCATCGTATAAATCACAATGGGTTTTGAAAGCGGTAAGATAATATGCCAGAAAATTTGTGCTCGAGATGCTCCATCAATCATTGCTGCTTCATCAATGGCTTTTGAAATCGTATCAAAATAGCCTTTAGAAATGTAATATCCAAAACCAGCGCCACCCGAGTAAATAAACATCAAACCAATAATCGAGCCCGTTAATCCCATCAAACGCAGTATGTTATAGACGGCAATCATCGACATAAATCCGGGAAATAACCCTAAGACGAGAATGAGTTTCATCATCGGCATACGCGCAGGAAAACGTAATCGCGAAAACGCATACGAGGTTAACAAGACTAAAATCGTTGATATAACCATCGTCACGGTCGCAACAAGTAATGTGTTCATGAACCACACGGGGAACTTCCCTTGAAGAATCGTGTCATATTCAAATAAACGAGTGTAGTTACTAAGCGTATAATTCAGTGGGAAAAAGCGTGTAGAAATCGCACCGATTTCAAGACGGAACGATTGTAAAATGAGCCAAACAATCGGAATAAGCCAAATGATACTTAAAATCGATAAGACCACATAAATAAGCGTGTTGGATAAAATTTCTCCGAGACGTTTTGATTTGATCATTGGAAAGAATCCTCCGCTTTAATCCCCCCGGTTCGGGAGAAAATGATAAGACTAAAGAAACTTGAAATCATAAAGATAAGAATCCCTAACGTCGAGGCCATCTTATAGTCAGAATCAAACAAGGTAAGACGGAATAACCATGTGACGAGTAAATCCGTATGCCCCGCTTGGAAGAGTTGTTGCGATGACGGTCCACCCCCTGTTAGGAAGTAAATAATATTAAAGTTATTAATATTGCCAATAAATGCGGTGACTAAATACGGTCCGGTCACAAAGAGCATGTACGGTAACGTAATCTTAAAGAATTTTGTAATCGATCCCGCGCCATCAATCGTTGCACTTTCATAAAGGTCAGCGGGGATGTTCATAAGAATTCCGCTCGTAATGAGCATAGTGTAGGGAACACCAACCCATAAGTTAATGACAATGACCCAAAAGCGTGCCGATTCTTTGGTTAAAAACGGACCATAACCCGGACCCACTAAACCTAAATCAATCAAGAAATTAACAAAGGGTCCTTGTTCATTGAAAAAGTTACGCATGATGAGCAAGGAAATAAATTGAGGAACGGCAATCGTAATGACAAACACGGTACGCCATAAGACTTTTAATTTAATGCCTTTTTTGTTGATCATTAACGCTAAAATCATTCCAAAGAAATAATTGAGGAATGTCGCAAAAATCGCCCAAACAAACGACCATTGTAAAATCGCCCACAAGGTGCGGGGTAATCGTGAATAAAAGGCATTTTGACCAGAAAACATATTAATAAAGTTATCAAGTCCAACCCACGTAAATAATGAACCGGGCGGTTGATGGAAACGGTCAAATTCGGTGAAGGCAATTAATATCATAAAGACGAGCGGTAAAACCGTGAAGATAAAAGAAAAAAATACTGGCCAACTTAATACGGTTATGTGGAACCGTTCATTAAGGAGTTGTTTAACTTCTTCTTTAAAGGGAATCGGACGCTTACCGACTTGGAGGGTCATTTCGTTTGCTTCTGCCAGGCGAAGATTTTGCAAATAAAAATAATAAAGGAGGGCCGCTAAAATTATGCCTCCTACGGATAAGAGTAAAATAATCATCGAATTATCGCCTGGTTGGGCAGGAACATAACCAAAGGGATCCGCATTCGGATTACCCGGATCATACGTAACCGGCGTCCCTAGTGTATCCCCTAAGGTATTGAGTTTCGCAATGTACGGACCAAAAAAGAAAATAAGTAGGCCAAGACTAACGACTTGTAAGAGTTGGTAAAGGATACCTTTGACGATTTGACCATTGGTATATGCACCAAAACCCATCAAAAGGAAGGAAAGTTTTGTTTTGTAATTTCCCTTGATAAAGATACGACTGTATTTTATTAAACCTTCGTATCCCTTTTTAGCTAACGAAACAATGACTTTACCAGTCGTTTTTAAAAAATCGTAAAGCGAGGTGAAAATGGAAAGGGTGAATTCAAATGCAACTTTTAATATTTGAATAATAAAATCAAGAATACTTTGCGGAATCCAAATATAAAAAGGTTCACTTCGTAATTCATCTTTCATGCGGTAACTCCTTATAAGGTTTAAAAACATCCCCCTCAATGTGAGGGGGATGTCGTAAGCAATTAAGCTTCGTTGACGGCTAAGACACCTTCAATAAAGATATCAAGGTAATCTTGAATGAGCGGAATTTGAACTTCCGTCATAAAGTCTGCTTCTGTTTTACCACTATTTTCCGGTAATGCTAACCACGCAGCAAGGTTGTCCGCGTGATTACGTGCATCGGTAATAAGGGCATCCGCAAAGGCACCTGCAGGTGACCAGTAGTAACTTGACACCGAACGCGCTTGGAGAATGCCGTGTGGCGCTTGATCGAAGATCGCTTTTAGGGAAGGAACTTCTTGAACTTCAGGGTTTTGTTGAGCGGTTATGTTGGAGGGACCCACACCCATCGTTACTGCTTTGGTGAGTTGGTTATCATAGTTAGTCATGTAGTTTGCAAAAGCATGCGCTAACCCTGGATTGGCTGTGTAGGCATTGACCCCTACTAATTTGGCACCAATCATCGAACCCATTTGTTGTTGTTGACCATTCCCGTTGGTAAAGGTAGGCATTTTGATCGCAGCGTAGTTATCGCCTAAAATGGTTTTAATTGCAACGGCATTCCATGTCCCGGAGACACCGGCAATAATCCCTTCTTGAACATCGGTATCATTTTCCAAGAATTCCGTAACAATAATCCCTTGATCGCGTTGGATAAGGTTAGTTTTGTACGCGTTGTACATCCCAATGGCGGAGGATAAGCCGACTTCATTATTCCAATCAATGGTTTGCGTCATGGTCGTTTTGGACCAAGAAATTTCTCCTGGGACAGCAAACCAACTGGACATCGCCCATCCACCCATGGGATCGATAATGATTTTGGAATTTAATTCTTCTGCTTTGGCAAGAATGCTATCCAAAGTGGTCATTTCACTGGCTTGAATGTAACGAGAATCATAATACATAAAGATTCCGTTATCCGCCGTGTTGGGATAAGCATATAATTTATCATCCACACTGGCGACATCAATCGTCCAGTCTTGGTTACGTTCGATGACATCATCTTTAAACTGCGTTAATTCAGATAACGCACCTGCGGTGACTAAGTCTTCTAATTGATCATCGGGGAAGGCAAAGACGTCTGCACCCCCAGGAACATCAAGGAGTAAGATTCCTTTTAGGTCCGGTTCACCGACAACAGCAAGTTCAAAATTGAGATTAATATTCGGATAAAGTAATTTAAACGATTCGGTGACATCGGTAAGAAATTGTTGTTCTTGCGAAGGTCCCCAAACTTTTAACGTATACGTAGGCAATTGACTTGTGGCACTGCTAGTGGCGGATGTTCCCCCTCCACAAGATACGACTAAAACGGTGACGGCGCCGAAAATCATCGTTTTAAGATAGCGATTTAACATTAATTCGTGCACTCCTTTCTTTCCGTGCCAGAGAAAACTCTGGAAACGAGTTAATGATGACTAATTTAATTATACTTACGTAAACCACTTTGTAAATACAAAATAGTAAGCGGTTACATTTATTTTACAAAAGAAAAACACTTGTGCTAGACAAGTGTTTTTATATCAATCTAATTTAGAGAATCGTGGCTTGTGTTTCGCGATCAAAGACGTGGGCTTTTTCAAGGTTAAGCACAAGTTTAATCTTGTCACCAATGCGGTAAGTCTGAAGCGCATCAATCTTGGAGATTAAATTGTTTCCGGAAAGATTAGTGTGAATAATGTATTCATGCCCGAGTAATTCAGCGACTTTAATCGTGGTGTTCATGACTGCGGAAGGGAATTTCTTTTCGAGTTCTTCATCGTCATGATGAGAATCTTCCGGACGGATCCCAAAGACGATTTCTTTACCTTCATAGCCTTTTAACGCTTTCACGAATTTGGCAGGAAGTTCCATCTTGGTTCCGTCGGTAAAGTGAATATGACCTTCTTTGTATTTCACATCCATTAAGTTCATCGCAGGCGAGCCAATAAATGCGGCCACGAATAAGTTGGCAGGGTTGTTATAAATGTCTATCGGCGAACCAATTTGCATCACATACCCACCCTTCATGACGACAATACGGCTTGCCATCGTCATCGCTTCCGTTTGGTCGTGGGTCACATAAATCGTCGTTGCCCCAATATTTTCGTGAAGTTTAATAATTTCAGCACGCATTTGAACACGAAGTTTCGCATCTAGGTTGGATAACGGTTCATCCATTAAGAACACTTTTGCATTACGAACAATCGCCCGTCCTAAGGCAACACGTTGACGTTGACCCCCGGATAATTGTTTGGGTTTACGGTCTAATAATTTTTCAATTTCTAAAATTTTAGCCGCGCGATGAACACGTTCACGAATTTCTTCTTTATTAATGTGACGAATTTTTAAACCGAATGCGAGGTTATCGTAAACAGTCATGTGAGGATAAAGTGCGTAGGATTGGAACACCATCGCGATATCACGATCTTTCGGAGGGGTGTCATTGCGTAACGATCCATCAATAAAAAGTTCCCCGCTAGAAATGTCTTCTAAGCCGGCAATCATCCGTAAGGTGGTGGATTTACCACACCCTGAAGGACCGACAAGAACAATAAATTCTTTATCTTTGACTTCAAGATTAAAGTCGAAAACCGCTTGCACCTTATTGTCATAGACCTTATTAATATTTTTTAAAACAACTTCTGCCATTGTAAATTCTCCTTTGAGATTATCCTAAAGGAAGTATATCATAAGTGATTTGTGCACAGTGCACAAATCGTTATAATTGATCCGCAAGTTTAAAGAAAAACGCTTGATCAAAATCTTTTAAATCCATCCCTGTCATACTCATGAACTTTTGTAAACGGTATTGAAACGTATTTCGGTGAAGAAAGAGTGCATTTGCCGCGTGCGTCACTTTTAAATTATGGTGTAAATAAGCCCGCGCCGTTAACCGTAAATCACGGTCAAGTTCACGTATCCACGTTTGCACGAGTGGGACAAAAGACGATTGGGTTAAACGTAATTGTTGAAAAAGAAAATCGCCCATCGTCGTCATGGTTAGGACACGATGATCACGCAACCAGGCGATGGCCCATGCCCCTAATGCATCTTCTTTAAAAGTAATAAGCGTGGATAGATTTAAGGTCATCGTCTCATGAATGACGGATAAAAAAGATGGTAAAACATTCAAAAAAGAGGCATCGATAGTTAGTACAATAGTCTTTTTATCATGCCAATGACGATGCCATGTTCCGGGATAAACTTGCGAAAGAATGCCTTCGATCTCTTGCCAAGGTAACAGGGAGTCACTCGCAAAATAAATGACTTTGTTCATGGGGTTTCAATTTCAAACACAATTGTTTCAAAGGCCCGTAAGGTAAGCGTTAATCCCCTTTTAACGAGTTGTGGATAATTGTGCAATAAGGTTCCTAAAACGATATCTTTGATGACAAACGCGGTTTCATAGGCACGGAAGTTACTAATGACAAGAACACTTCGATGGTGAAGATGGCGATAGGCAAAGACATCCGGATTTAACGCATCCACGAGTTCTAAAGAACCTTCGAGGACGGTCGACAACCATGGTTCTTGCTGACGTAACGCAATCGCTTTTTGATAATACAAAAAAATCGAGTCTGGATCATGACGTTGATTTTCTAGATTGACCTCTGGATAATTTCCATTCACCGCCAAATACGGTTCAGTGGTTGAAAAACCTGCATACGGTTGGTTGGACCATTGAAAAGGCGTTCTTGCGTTCACACGTGAGGTGCGGCGTAAGAAACGTAAAATGGTCGCCTCATCCAAACGTTGACTCGCCTCACGGGCATAGTTTAACGCGGAAACATCTTTAAATTGGGTTAATTTTTCATAATCTACATTACTCATCCCAATTTCTTCCCCGTTATAAAGAAAGGGGGTTCCATACAAAAAGAGTAAGGTCGTAATTAGCATTTTTGCAGACGCTTTTCGGTAGAGGATGGAACCATATTGCGAGACAACACGGGGATGATCATGGTTAAGCCAATAAAGAGGCAACCACGCTTGTCCTTGGGTTTGTTCGTACCACTTCATGAAGTTTTGTTTCAAATTGATGACGTTGGTTGCAATCTCTAAATCGGATTTATGTTCACTCCCAAATGCGCCATTTTCCCAGCACGTATCAAAATTAAACACCATATTTAATGGACCGCGGTTGTAGCCGGCATAATCTAAAGATTGTTCCGGCGAGACATTGCCTCCCACTTCACCAATCGTGACGGCATGCGGATAATCTTTTAAGACGTGTTCTTTAAATTCATGTAGAAAATCAAAAAGACGCGGTAATGAAGAAAATTTCGTAGGATCTAACGTGATCCCACGATGATCGACGGGTTGCAAAGAATCAGAAAACGTTAAGTCTTTAGCAAGGTGAGCAATGGCATCCATCCGAAAGCCATCGATACCTAAGGCCAACCAATGCCGAGCGACCTCATACATCGCTTCCCGTAGCGGTTTATATTCCCAATTTAAATCGGGCATTTTCTTAGAGAAAATATGTAAATAAAACTGTTTGGCCGTTTCATCATACGTCCACGCACTTTCTCCGAAATAGCCTTGCCAATTCGTCGGGGCCAAGACTTTCCCTTCCGGGGTGACCTTCGGGTCTTTCCAAATGTAATAATTGTGATATTTCGAATAACGATTTTTTCGGGCTTCAATAAACCAAGGATGTTCATCACTCGTATGATTTAACACGAGGTCCATAATGACTTTGATATCACGCGCATGGGCTTTTTGAATGAGTTCAATCGCATCTTCTTTTTTACCAAAGATGGGATCAACATCCAAGAAATCTTTGACATCATAACCGCCATCATCCATGGGCGATTTGAAAAATGGTCCAATCCAAATAACATTAATTCCTAACGATTTCAGATAATCTAACTTTTGAATAATGCCTTGTAAATCACCAACACCATCGCCATTAGTATCAAAAAAGGAACGCGGATAAATTTGATAACCTACCGCGGTTTTCCACCACGGACGTCCCTCATTCAAAATGGGTCACTCCTTCTTTAGCATGACGAATCATGCGTTTTAAGTCCTCTATATCCACCTTGTGAGAAATAGGTTTTGGAAGTTTATTTAACGGATAAAAACCCACATGGGTTACTTCATGACCGAAGGGTTGCACAAATTGCTTGATGCGGCCCGTAAACACAATCGCATACTGGGAGGTGACTTCACCGTGCGCTCGGAAGTGAAAATCATAAATACCAACTAACCGTGTTAAGGTGACATCCGCTCCGGTTTCTTGTAAACATTCTTTCATCGCTGCTTCTGCCGGCGATTCAAAAATATCTGCCCATCCTCCCGGAATAGTAAAACCGCCATCGACTTTTTCTTTCACCATGAGGAGTTCATCTTTTTCATTAAAGATAAGGACTCGGACAGAGACGTTTGGTGTTGGATAAATTGTTTTCGGAAAAACATTAGGACGATTTAACGTTAAATCATTCTCTTCTTCTAAAAAGGATTTTGAAAGCGTATTAAGCTCTTCATAATTTTCTAAAGCGTAGGGATCTTTACTATAAAGTAAACCGATTTTAGCAATGCTTTGAACTTTCATCAAAAATTCATGCACACTTTTTTTACGATATTTTTTCATCGATTCTATTATATCTTTACAAAGCGTTGATGGGTATCAAATAAAATCGTGTTAAAATAAAAGCAAGAGGTGATAGAGATGATACTAACTGCCGTCGATTTTCAAGTCGTTGTCGTGGTTGTTTGGGTGGTTGCTTTCTTTGTGGCCGTTGTCATTGAGGCCCTAGAACCCCAACTTGTTTCGTTATGGTTTGCTGGAGGCGCTCTTGTCGCGCTTGTTGCGGCCATTTTTAACGTCGGTTTACCGATACAAGTGTTACTTTTTTTAGTAACTACGATTGTCTTACTTATTTTAACCCGACCGTTCGTTAAAAAAGTAACGAATCGCCCGACGATCGCCACCAATGCAGACGCCCTTGTCGGTCAAGAGATTGCCATCGAAAAAGGCTTTGGACTGAAATCCCAAGGCATCGGTCTTCATGCCGATATTCGTTGGAAACTCATTACCGATCAAGATAGGACCTTTGTCGAAGGAGAGTTTGCCATTGTCAAAGCCATCAAAGGTAATAAATTATTAGTGACAAAAAAGGAGGTCCAATAAATGTTATTACGATTTTTCGCAAGTCCAGGTGCTGTCTTAGGTTTATCCTTTTTAGGCATCATTTTATTCGTCATTCTAGTCGTGATTATTCGTTCGATTGTCATTGTTTCTCAAGGAACAACGGTCATTGTTCAACGCTTAGGGAAATACCACAAAACGCTGAATGCGGGTATTCATATCAATGTCCCGATCATTGATTCAAAAGTCGCGACGATTTCCTTAAAGGAAAGAGTCTATGACTTCCCCCCGCAACCTGTCATTACCAAAGATAACGTCACGATGCAAATCGATACCGTGGTTTATTTCCAAGTTACCGATCCTAAATTATTCACCTATGGTGTGGAACGCCCGTTATCCGCAATGGAAAATTTAACGGCCACTACCTTACGTAACTTGATTGGGGATTTAGAACTCGATCAAACCTTAACGTCTCGTGATACGATCAACCACAAAATGTGGGAAACCTTGGAAGAAGCGACGGACTCCTGGGGGATTAAAGTTAATCGTGTCGAATTAAAAAACATCTTACCACCCCGTGATATTCAAGAGGCCATGGAAAAACAAATGCGTGCAGAACGTCAAAAACGTGAATCCGTTCTTGATGCGGAAGGGAAAAAGCAAGCCGCTATTCTTACCGCCGAAGGGGAAAAACAAGCGGCGGTTCTACGTGCTGAAGCCGTAAAAATCCAAAAAGTCAAAGAAGCCGAAGGGGAAGCCGAAGCGCTCTTACGCGTTTATGAAGCCCAAGCCCAAGGGATTGCTTTGATCAATAAGGCGAATCCTAACTCTGCGTTCTTAACGCTTAAAGGTTTTGAATCCCTTGAACGTGTTGCCAATGGTCAAGCGACCAAACTCATTATTCCTTCAGAAATTCAAAATGTAACCGGATTACTGGCCTCCTTAAAAGAAGCCATTTCCGACGACAAAGGTGCTGTCAAGAAAAAAGGCGAATAGTTCTTCCTATTCTAGGGGTTAAAAAAGCGTTCCCAGTGGAACGCTTTTTGTTTATTCGACGGTCACCGATTTCGCAAGATTACGTGGTTTATCAATATCACGGTTAAGATGCAGAGCCGCAAAATACGAGATGTATTGCGCAACAATAACTTTAATTAGCGGGGATAGATATACTTTCACATTGGGTGTAATAAAGGAATCTTCCTCTTTGGCTAACGCAAGATTAGAAATGGTATAAACACTTGCGCCACGGGCTTTAACTTCTTCTAAATTAGAGCGCAAGGCTGCTGCCGTAATTGGATCTGAGACAAAGGCAATCACGGGGACATTTTTCGAAATCAAGGCAATCGGGCCGTGCTTGAGTTCTCCACCGGGTAAGGCTTCGGAATGAATATACGTAATTTCTTTCAGTTTTAAACTGGCTTCCATCGCCACATCATAATCTAACCCGCGACCCAAAAAGAAAGCGGAGGGGGCAACCATGATTTGTTGGGCGATGACTTCGATATCATCGCGAGAATCAATAATATTTTTCATCCCGGAGATTACTTGAATAAAATCGGTAAGAATGTCGTTATTCCCAATCAAGGCGGCGCGTAATAACGCGAGTAAGCCGACTTGAGCAATATAGGCCTTGGTACTTGCGACGGCGATTTCAATCCCCGCATAGAGAAGAAGGGTAAAGTCACTGGCGCGATCAAGGGAAGATCCTTTGGTATTGGTAATCGTTAATAACGGATTGCCACGTTGTTTAATGAGTTGGACACAGCGAATCAGATCGGCCGTCTCACCGCTTTGAGAAATCACAATAAATAACGGATTTTCACCTTTGACTTCCGGATAATAAGCAAATTCTGAGGCAATATACACTCGGCATGTTTTACCGATTTCTTCAAAATAACGTCGACCGACCATCGCCGCGTGATAACTTGTCCCACAGGCGAGGAAGATAAGTTGATCGGCTTTTTTCATCTTTTGGAGTAACACATCATCAAACAAAAAGTGATTGCCATCAAAATAGTTGTCGGCAAGTCGTTTTACAACTTCCGGAGATTCTTCAATTTCTTTGAGCATATAATGCGGATAACCGTTCAAACCTATATCATCGACCGTTAAATCCGTCGCATGAAAGGTAATTGGCTTCTCTTCTTGGGGATCGAGGTGTTTAACCACTACATCGTGTTGTTCGATATAGCCATATTGATAATCGGTGACGATATAAAACGTTTTTGCATAGGCAAGCATCGGTAAATAGTCGGAAGCAAGATAATGCGTGGATTCACCTTTACCAATCACAAGCGGGGAATGAAGTTTAGCAAAATAAATACGTTCGTTTTCTTCGTTGAACAAAATGGCTAAGGCATAGGAACCTTCGAGCTCTTCAATTGCTTTTTGAATCGCTTTTAACGGTTTTAAACCTTTTAAATAATGAAATTCAATTAAATTGACAATGACTTCGGTATCCGTGTCGGAAGTAAACGTAAAACCGTGCGTTTCAAGTTTTCGTTTTAAAATGCGGAAATTATCGATGACGCCGTTATGAACTAATGTAAAAAGTCCGCGATTCGAGGCATGCGGATGCGCATTAGTAAAATTCGGTTCCCCATGCGTCGCCCACCGTGTATGACCAATGCCTGCCGATGCAATGACCTCTTTAGGAACAAGTCCATCTAAGTCGGCAATGCGACCTGGTAAACGATACGTTGTCACTTTTCCTTGATCAATAAAGGATGTACCCGCAGAGTCATAACCGCGATATTCTAACGAACGTAATCCTTCGATAAGATACGTCCGTAATGCTTTTTCACCAATCGTTCCTACAATTCCACACATTGTTTGAGTCCCCCTTAATATGTGAACGTCTCATTAATCCACGATACCACTAAATCCGTGTATGTTTGACATAATGATAAATCTTTGGCCTCGACCATAACGCGAATTAACGGTTCGGTTCCCGACGGTCGAACAAAGATACGGCCTTCCTCACCAAGCTTTTGTTCAATGGAACGAATTAAGGGAGCAAAATCATGATGATCTAACACGGCACGTTTGTTTTGCACGATCACATTTTTTAATACTTGAGGATACGTTTTAAACGTTCCTAATAATTTACTCACTGGTTGGTGTTTTGCGGCGATTAAATCGATAAGCTTGATCGCAGAGAGGAGTCCATCCCCCGTATTAAGTGCGTCCAAGAAGATCACATGCCCCGATTGTTCACCGCCTAAAATAAGCGCTTCTTTGGCCAATGTGGTTTGAACATACTTATCGCCCACATCGGTTTCAAGATAGGGCATTTTCAATTCATGTAAAGCTTTTTTAAGACCGAGGTTACTCATTTTTGTCATGACGACTTTTTGTTTTGAAACTGGATATTGGGGTAACGTATATTTCGCATGAAGATAAAGCAAAGCATCCCCATCGATTAAGTCCCCGTTTTCAGAAACAGCAAGCATGCGGTCAGCATCTCCATCAAAGGCAAGGCCTAGGTCATAATCACCTTGTTTCACGATTTCCGTTAGTGCGTGCATGTGTGTAGCCCCACATCGGTCATTAATGTTAATCCCATCGGGCTGTACAAAATGGTAATCCCCTTGAATGCCAAGCGTTGCAAATAATTCTTGGACAAGATAAGAGGCACTCCCATGACTTGCATCCACGGCAATTTTAAGGTGAGAAACATCCTGATGAATGAAACTCCTAAGGAAATTTAAGTACGCTTTGCGATACACTTCATTTTGATCGATCGCGCGGCCAATATCTGCATTCATTTTATTGTCGAGTAAGTCCTGGTCGAGATCGAGAAAGTGTTCAATCTCTGCTTCAATCACTGCTTCTAGTTTTTCACCTTTTCGGTTAAAGACTTTAATACCATTATCGAAATACGGGTTATGTGATGCGGAAATCATGACACCAAAATCAAAGGAATAATGCGTTAAACAAAAGGAGACCATCGGGGTTGATACGACCCCTAAATAAATAACATCGGATCCCGCGGAGGTGACCCCCGCCACAAACGCCGATGCGAGCATGGAAGAGGAAATACGTGTATCCATTCCCAAGACGATGGTTTGTTTTTTTTGTTGATACGCGCCTAAGTATCGCCCGACGCGATAGGCTATTTTTGCCGTTAATTTATCGCCAACAAGGCCACGAATTCCGTCAGTTCCAAAATAATGTCCCATACCTTTATTGCGGTCGGTTTTCCATGAAATTGGCAAGCATTTGCTTGAAATTATCCAGATAAACCGCCGTTAATTTTCCCCCATAGGTTAATGATATTTTTCCTGTCTGTTCGGAAACCACAATCGTGACTGCATCGGTGACTTCAGAGATACCGATGGCGGCTCGGTGGCGAGATCCAAAATTCCCACTCATCGGTTTGGTCGTGGGTGTAAAGTACACCGAGGCGGCAAGAATAAAGCCATTCCGAACAATAATGGCGCCATCATGCAGCACACTCCCAGGATGAAAAATCGTGGTTATAAGGTCCGCACTCAAGGGGGCATTGAGCATCTTTCCATTTTGGATATATTCATTAAGATTTGCCGTTCGTTCGAGGGTGATAATACCACCTACACGATTTTTCGATAAATAAGAAATACTTTCAAGTAAAATATCGTAGACCAATTCCTTGTCAAAATGAGTTTGCCCTAAATGATCTTTTTTAAAGGACAATAAGGAATCGACTTGGGCTTTTAATTCTGTCTGATTTAAGATGACAAATACCATCAAAAAAATGAGGTAAAGCATCATTAAAACAAGCGTGAGGACGGTAATGCCTACGAAAAACGCATTGACTAAAATCGCTATAGACGTTAGAAAAAAAGGCAGCGCATACCCTTTGCGACGAACAAACCACAAAATATAACTATTGAGTAATAAAAAAAGGATAACTGATAATGAAAAATCCACCCATTGAGGAAGGGTCAAACTAGCAAATACGTAAAAATGTAAATACTCCATGCTTTAATCTTACCAAAGAATGCCCAAAATGTGGGTTATAAAAGAAAAAAACTGCGATTAAGCAGTTTTGTTTTCTGACTGGTGGATGCTGAGGGGATCGAACCCCCGACCTTCTGTACGTCAAACAGATGCTCTCCCAGCTGAGCTAAACATCCATGCGTGCTGGTGCCGACGATAGGAATCGAACCTACAACCTACTGATTACGATTCAGTTGCTCTGCCAGATTGAGCTACGTCGGCGCGTTCATATCCTAAGCAATCGCTCAATTATGATAAACAATTCACCGTTTAATTTCAAGAAGTATTCTCCTAGACTTGTTATTCATTTTTTGAGGCGTATAATAAGCAACGGTAAAAAATGTATGCAAGTCCATCAACATCGATTTATTAAAGTATTTTGGCCGCTATTAATTGAAATCTTTCTCACCGTTCTCGTTTCCCTCTCGGACACCTTAATGCTTTATGGGGTTGGTCAACCTGCGGTCGCTGCAGTTGGAAGCGCCATTACGTATTTAAATTTTCTCAATGTCGCCTTTTTAATTCTCTCTGCGGGGCTTCTTGCTGTCTTTACGCAATATGTCGGTGCGAATCAAGCGGAAGTTACGCGAAAAGCAGCTTGGATAGGAGTTGCCGTCAATAGTGTGCTCGCGTTAGGTGTGATGGCTATTATCTTTATTTTCTTCTCAAGTTTTATTCATTTCATTATCCCTGATCAAGCGATTGCAGATTTAGCAACCCAATATGGACTTATCGTTGGCGGTGCTAGTTTGTTTATTGCGATTAATCCGATTATCGGCAATTATATGCGTGCCTTTGGGCATGATAAGTCCCCAATGGTCGCAACCGTGATTGCAAACATCATCAATATCACCCTCAACTATCTTTCCATTTTTGTCTTCGATTGGGGCGTTGCCGGGGTGGCATGGGCGACCTTTATTTCTCACGTTGGCTCGTTTATCGCGCATATCGTATTAGCCAATTTCCATTTACCAAAAAATATCGAAAAAGCGCATGTGAGTGGTCGTAAATTGCTTGCAGATTCTCTGGAAGTAGGTCTACCCGCGGCCTTTGAAAACTTTGCATTTTTAGGAGCCATGGCAGTCATTATTACCTTGCTCAATTTCATCGATCCTTCCGGTGTAGAAACCTCCGTTCGCGTCACCGTCGAACACATCGCTAAAATGGCGTTTGTGCCTGCTGCAGCACTTGCGCATGCAAGTGCGATTAAAACTGGGTTTTACGTCGGTGCACAAAACTTCAAAAAAGCCCAACGTCGCATTTTTAAAATCTCAACGATTGGCATTGCCATTTCGGCAACATTAGGATTAATCATTGCCCTTTTCCCTGATGGCATTATTTCCATTTTTACATCGGTAGAAGGCATTGAAGGTCATGATCTTGAACATCATGTTGATCTCATTAAAACCGTTTTATGGCTCAATATTGCCGTTGAAGGAGCCCGAACGCTCAATATTATTTTAGGAGAATCCTTGAAAACCACAGGCGACGCCTGGTTTTTAGGAACGATTAGTTTGTTTTCTCTAATGTTTTTTGCGATTGGAGGTTCCTTCCTGTTTGCCTTCACATTAAATAATGGAGTGGTCGGTATTTTTATCGCCCTTACGATTGATGAAGCCTTTAAAGCGCTTGTCTTCTTCTGGCGCTGGTCGACCCGTCGATGGACTACGCGTTCCCTTATCCTTCCGATCAAATATAATTAAAAAAACATCCCAATCAGGATGTTTAAGATGTTGGTGCCTCCGGTCGGACTCGAACCGACATGAGCTTGCACTCGATAGATTTTGAGTCTATTGCGTCTACCAATTCCACCACGGAGGCAACGCATCTATTATACTTAGTTTATAGCCATATCTCAATGACGAACGAAGGAGGTTTGTATGAGTTTACCATTAGACTATCAAATCCAACGTGACGGCGATTATTTTCGCCTTCTTTATGAAGGGAAACAACAGATTGGTTATATCCACTTTTATGAAGATGACCTTCAGCGTTATGTCGTGGACGCCACGGTGGTCGATCCTTCCTTTCGTGGTCAAGGTCTTGCCAATCACTTGATGAATGCAGTCATTGAACTTGCCCGTGATGAAAAAAAATACATTTACCCTTTATGTTCTTTTGCAGTGCGAGTTCTGCAAAACGAACGCTATCACGATCTCTGGGATCCGCAAGAAGGTTCGCCAATCGGTGGCGGCTATTGTGCTTGGTTACCTGAAAGCAAGAAATAAAAGAAAAAAGAACGCATCAAGCGTTCTTTTTCTTTTTCATAATGGAGAGCTAAGCAAACTTATCGTAGTAGACGTTTTCGGTTTTGATTTCGTGTTTATTTAGTACTTTAATACAAGCATCAATCATCCCAGGCGAACCGCATAAATACGCTTCAGATTCGGATAAATCCCCGGTCATGCGGTCAAGCACATCGGTAATTAAACCCGTTGCCCCTTCCCACTTATCTTCTTCAAGCGGATCGGATAAGGCAGGAATGTATTCAAAATTTGGGAATTCTTTTTCGAGTTGACGCATTTCTTCGGTGTAGTATAAGTCACGAACCGCTTTAGCCCCAAAGAAATAACGGACTTTACGTTGCATGCCCGTGGCTTTTAAGCGAGCAAGAATCGAGCGAATCGGAGCTTTTCCGGATCCACCGGCAATACAGACGATATCCCGTTTGGATTCCTCTTGAAGGAAGAAACTACCATAGGGACCGGTAATGGTTGCTTTATCGCCTTTTTGTAATGCCTTAAAGACGTAGGTTGTTGCCTGACCATTGGGGACATAGCGAACAATCATTTCAATCGAATCGGTAATCGCAGGATCGCTTGCAATCGAGTAAGCACGAATGACATCAATACCCGGAACTTTTAACTGCGCATATTGTCCAGGTTTGAATTCCATTTTATTTGGCTTAATGAGTTTGAAACGAATGAGTTTAATATCATATGTAAGTTGACGCACTTCTTCAATAATCGTTTGATATTCCTTCGCGGTTAACATCGAAGAAGGAATTTCAATTTTCATATTCTCTTTGACTTTAACTTGGCAAGAAAGACGGACACCTTTTTCTGCATCAGCTTCTTTGATGAAGGGACGTTCGGTTGGTTTGATTTCACCCCCACCTTCGGTGACGGTGCATTTGCAAAATCCGCACGTCGCTTTACCACCGCAGGCAGACGGAATGAAAATTTGATTTTGAGAAAGAATGTTAAGCAAGGTGTCATCGCTTGTCACGGGAATTTCTTTTTGCCCGTTAATGAGAATCGCCCGTTGTTTATTGTTACCCAAGACTAAATCGATTAAAATAATTAAAATTGTGACCGCAATAAGAACGCCGAATAAAATCGCTGGTGTTAATAAATTCATACGGTAACCTCCTTAGTTTCCAAATGTGACATTGGCGATACCCGTAAAGCCAATGAAGGCTAGAGCAAGAATGCCTAAGATCACAAAGGCGATGCCTTTTCCGGTTAAACCTTTGGGTAAATCGGAACGTTTGCTCATCTTTTCGCGAACACCGGCGAGGAGGACAATCGCTAACATCCAACCAATCCCGGAACCAAAGCCATAGACCGCTGTTTCTTCAAACGTATATGTACGGTTTACAAAGAATAAGGAGACGGCTAAGACGATACAGTTGACAGTGATAAGCGGTAAATAAATCCCAAACGAGTTATAAAGTTTAGGAATAAATTTTTCGATAAATAATTCAAGGAATTGGACGGTCGTTGCAATCGTGATCATAAAGACGAGTAAATTTAAATCTTCCGTCCCTGTGGAAAGCAGGAATTGGTAAATGGGCCAGTTGATGACCGCGGTTAATCCCGTGACGATTGTGACAGCTAAACCCATACCAAAGGCATTTTTCACATTCGTGGAGATCGCGATAAGTGGACACATCCCCAAAATGTAAACAAGCGCAATGTTATGGTTTAAGAACGAAGCAATAAATAATTCTAATAATGGGTTCATGGTCGTTCTCCTTAATTGCCACCTTCAACATATTGTTGACGGTCACGAATAAACCAAACAAATAAACTTATGACGAAGAAACCACCTGGCGCTAATGCCATAATGGTCCAAGGAACCCAACCTTCTCCCATCACAGGGATATTCAGGAATGTTCCAAAGGCTAAAACTTCACGAATGGTTGATGCCGCAAGAAGAACAATCATATAACCCATCCCCGAGGCAAAACCATCAACAAGAGCATATTTAACAGGGTTTTTGACAGCAAACGCTTCCGCACGACCCATGACGATACAGTTGGTAATGATGAGTCCCACGTAGGCACCTAATTGATTGGCAAGAGACGGGAAATAGGCTTTTAAAAACATTTGCACGATAATGACAAAGCTCGAGATAATCACCATGTAAGTGACCATCCGTACTTGGGAAGGAATAAAATTACGAATGAGTGCGATTAAGGCACTACTCGCCATGACAACAAAGGTAACACCCAAGCCCATGGCAATGGCATTTTCAACTTTATTGGTAATGGCGAGCGAGGAACAAATCCCTAACACCGCAATCGCCACTTGGTTTTCTAACCAAAAACCTTTTTTTAGGACATTGAAGCCTTTGGTGTAATTGAGCCGAATAAAGAATTTTTTCATGGTTACGCTCTACTTTCCGCATTGTCCGCCCACACAGAGGCATGGGTGGTAAATGCATTGTTTAAGATAATTTGAAATTGATTAGAGGTGCGTGTGGCACCGGTAATTGCAGGGACTTCATTGTCTGCTGCGGCCGAGACATCGAGTCCTTTAATAATTTCTAACCCTTCATCAAAGGTTTTCCCAACGAATTGATCAAGGTAAGTGCGCGTGGCGACGACCCCGCCCAATCCTGGTGTTTCTTCTTGTTGAAGGATGGCGATACGAACAATCGTGTTAAAATCCGATTCTAAACTTAATAAACCAATAATAGGTCCCCAGACACCCCCACCAAACGTCGGGCCAAATTGAATGGTTACGCGATCGGTTGTGTTGTCTTGCCAATAGGTCAAGGAAATTTCTGCATCCCCATAGATGGTATCGTAGGTGTAGATCGTGGTTTCGGCAGCAAAAACGTCATGAATATTAGTGAAGTTAAAATCCACTTCATGCGCTGTTAAAATTTCTGATTTCAATAGCGCATCAGCGTTCGCATCAATGAGATCATCGGTTAAATATTTTGCCCCGGTGAGTAAACCCGAGCTAACCGCCCCTAAAACCGCAACAAAGGATAACATCCGAACATATTTATTCATTATTTAACCTCCGCTAACGTAACATCGGTGACAGATTTTCCGGAAACAAGGGAATCGAGTAAAGGTGAAATTGCATTCATGACCACTAAAGCGAAAATAACACCTTCTGGCCACGCGGCATAAATACGAATGAGTAAGGTAAAGACGGCAAGGAAAAATCCATATAAAATGCGGGCAAAAGCTTTGGTCGGTAAGGTCGGCTTATCGCTTACTAAAAAGACCGAAGCAAAAATAACATTTCCTACGAGGACCGCGATAAAAGGATCATAAAATTTATCCAATGCGAGATAATTTCCTAAATAACCAAGACCCACAAACGTCGCTAAGAAAAAGAATGGTGCTTTCCAATCAATGGTTTTAGTAACCACGAGGAATAAACCTAAAACGATAATTAAGGCACGGGAAACTTCCCCGATAAGACCTGGCGCCATCCCGGTGAATAAATTCATTAAGGGATAGGCAGCTAAGACATCGAGTCCGCGACCCCAAGTACCAATCGGTGTCCCAGTTCCAACGAGTCCGGTAACCGGATCTAGCCATTGCGTGCTCATAAAGGATGGAAAAGAAATTGTAAGAAAGATAATTCCAACCACTGCAGGGTTAAAGACGTATTTGGGATAACCTCCAAAAACGAGTTTACCAAAGACCGCTGCAAAGGCAGTTCCAACCGCACCTATCCATAAGGGCAAGGAAGGTGGCAAAAGTAAAACGAGGATGAGCGCGTTGTAAAGCCAGCCTTCGTCGATTTTCTTATCGCGGTAATACGCAAACAAAATTTCAAAAGCTAATTGGGTCACTAAGGCCGTCAATGCTAAAAATAAAACATTGAGTCCAAAAATGACGATTCCAGCGCCTACCAGGATAAGAAGTGTCGCATTAAGACGCTTCATCGCCGGAGAGACTGCTTGGAATTTACTGGGTCGTGTTGGATTCATAAATACATCCATCTCCTTACTGAAGGGATACCCCTCCATTATTCCTTTAAAATTATAGTGAATTCATCACGTGAAATAAAGAAAAAATAAAACTTTTGGGATCTACTGAAGATTTTAATACATTATTTGATGCAATCAGTAAAAATGGGATGAAAATCATGCATCAAGATTTCCATATTGAAAATACTGATTTCTTTATCGTCGTTGATGCCAAATCACCAAGAGATGCAATCATAGGTGTTTCACCAATCTATGGATATATGGAAAACTATAAGTTTTTTATCAAATAATCGCATTAATCTTCATTGATATCCTCTAAAAGATTAATTTGCACATACAAAGCTAGATAAAAATCGAAAAAGTGACTTCTGATATTATTGATTCTATATCCAAGCTTTTCAATGACTGATAATCTATATTTTAGTGAATTTGGATGAATGAATAGTGCATCAGCAGTTTTCTTAATTGAAAAACGATATTGGATATATTTGTAGACTGTATTAATTAATGGTAGACTGGTTTTTTTCTCATAATCAAGTAATCTTCCAATAATTGATGTTGAAAAGGCATGAAGTTCTTGGTAATTTAATGATTTTAAAAGATTGATTAAGCGTACATGGTTTTCATTAAAAACAGATAAATCAATATGCTTTCTATTGGCGTTGGTTACTGTTTTCGAAAGAATCGCAAACGTCTCAGGGATTTCATGTGCTTGGCCAATTGGATTTGAATAAGCAAGTTTAATCTTAGTTTCAGGTAGTTTTTCTTCAAGATGGTCATAAAGTGTTTCAACAACTTCTAAAATGTTTGATTCATAGGTTGTATTGATGATAAAAAGAATGAGATCATCCATGATCACATATCTTGATGTCTTTTGACGAATGTTTAAAAGCTCTAAAAGCAAATCTTGGATGATATAAACTGAAGACTGAGGGTTATGGTTACCTTGGATAGAAAAAAGCATTAAAAACAGCGGAAACTTCACATCCCAGTTATAAAACTTAGAAACTTCCATTAATTCTTCATTAGAGTTGTAATTAGATGTGATGTTACTGATAAATCCTAATAAGAATTGATTTTGTCTCATAAAGTATTCGCGTTTCTTTTGATAGACGAAAATAGAGAGCATTTTATAGATCTCTGCATAATTGTATAATAGATATCTTTTATCAGCGGTAGTTAATAAAGCGACACGATAGATAACTTGATTATCGTATTCGATATTTGTGACATAAAGAAGTAAGTCATTATCTTTAACAATGGTGTTAACAGGATGTGCATATTTTTCATAATAAGATCTAATCACATCATTAGAATAATAGAGATTTTTTGATACTGGATTATAGATAAGGACTTCTAAGTCTTCGATATCTTTAGCACTTTCAACTAAAGTTTTAGTCGATGGGTTTTCACTAATGCTACTTAAAATTGTTGTATAAAAAGGCATCATCTTATTCTTATTATATTCACTACCTTGTATTTCACTTAATATAGAATTAAAGATATTGGATAAGTTAGCATCATAATCAATGGTGATGATTGGAAATCCTAAAGCATTGGCTTTATCGATGATCTCTTTAGGGATCTCATCGATATATCTATGGATTTTTACAATAATACCAGCACTGTTTTTCTCAACTAAGATATCTAATAATTTATGAAATAAAGGAATATCTCTCTTGATTGGATATAGTGTCGTTAATATTAAAGAATTTTCAATGACATATTTTTCAAATTCTGGTGTTTCTAAAACAGAAACACTAGAAACTACACTATCTAGATTGTTGTGTCCAGCTAAGACTTCATATGATTCGATAACATTTATTCCTAATAATTGACTAAGTTTTATCATACACTACACCTTTTTTCTTTTATTATATCAAATATATCCATCATATTGTTTAATAATGACATAAAAAATCTATTTCATTTGTTTAAAACTCACATATATTTATTGAAAGCGCTTTGATATACTTTTAGTGAAAGTTACAGTTTTTTTAAAAAAATAAGAAAGGATTAAGTAAATATTATGCAAAAAATAGAAGTATTTAAGGTTCCTATGGCTGCACCAGATGATTTGTCGTTATTCAAGAAAATGATTCATGACAAACAAATCACCCCTAATGATATTATTGCAGTATTAGGAAAGACTGAAGGAAACGGATGTGTTAATGACTTCACACGTGCATTAACAACAACTGTTTACAAATCATACTTGGCTCAAGAATTAAAAATGAGCGAAGAAGATGTTCTACATAAAGTTGCATTTGTTATGTCAGGTGGAACTGAAGGTGTTATGTCACCACATGCGACTATATTTACAAAAAAGGATGTTACCCCTGTTTCTAGAAAAGGTAAATACTTAGTTGCTTCATCAGGTTATACAAGAGACTTCTTACCAGAAGAAATTGGTACAACCGTTATGGTTGAAGAAGTTGCTCGTGTTGTTAAGGCACTGATGGAAGATGCAGGACTATCTGATCCAAGTGATGTTCATTTTGTCCAAATTAAATGTCCACTCTTAACATCAGATCGCATTCAAGATGCATATGAAAGAGGCAAACAAGTCGTCGTCACTGATACATACAAATCTATGGGTTATTCAAGAGGCGCATCAGCTTTAGGTGTTGCGATTGCTCTAGGTGAAGTACCGAAAGATAAAATTACCAATGATGTCATTTGTCATGATTGGTCATTATACTCAAGTGTTGCATCAACATCTGCAGGTATAGAGCTTATGAACTGTGAAATCATCGTTTTAGGTAATGCAGAAGATTCTGCATCAGATTTAGCAATCGGACATAGTGTGATGAAAGATGCTATTGATTTAGAAGCAATCATCAAAGCACTAGAAAGTGCTGGGATGAATGTAGATAAATTACCTTCAAAAGAACAAAAATCTCAAATCGTTAATGTCTTAGCTAAAGCAGAAGCGAGTACATCAGGAAAAGTTAGAGGAAGAAGAAACACAATGCTTACAGATTCTGATATTAATCATACTAGACACGCAAGAGCTGTTGTTAATGGTGTGATTGCATCTGTTGTTGGTGACCCGATGGTTTATGTTTCAGGCGGTGGAGAACACCAAGGTCCAGATGGTGGAGGACCTATTGCGGTTATTATTCAGAAAAAATAAAAAAATATAAATAAAAAAAAGAAGGGTAGAAAATACAATGAATTTAATTTTAATGCTTATTCCGTTATTTGTCATCTTATTTTTCTTGATTAAGAAAAAACACATGTTGGTTGCTGGTTTAGCTGGTGGCGTGGTTGCAATTATCATATCATGGATTTTAGTTGCGACAGGAGAGTTAGAAACAGGCTTAAAATTTGCTGATATTAATAATTTTATTGTTAATGTTGGTATCAAAGATATGTTATCTAAATACTTAGTGCCAGTGATTTATGCAGCAGGTGCAGTTATGATTGCTCGTTCAGGTAGTATTAAAGCATTGATCGAGCTACTAAACAGAAAACTTAAAGGTAGATTACCTTGGTTGGCTGCTGCTATCGTATTAGTTCAAGCATTAGCTACTTATATGGCTGGTCTTGGTGCCGGTAATACAATGGTTATTGCTCCATTAATGTTTGCAGCAATCGGATTTATTCCTGAAGTTGTTGCTGCTATGGCTATTGCAACTGCTATAGGTTTTACAACATCTCCAGCATCAACTGAAACCAGTCTTGCCGCAACTGCTGCAGGTATGGAAGTTGGCGATTTTGCAAATATGATGTTACCTGTAACAATTATTGTGTTCTTATTAGCTGCTGGTTTAGCATTTTATGGTGTTTATAAGAAAAAGAATGTTGTTAGAAGTAATGAACAAGAAGAAAATGAATTTGCTTCTAAGACAAATAAACAACTATGGAGTATGGTTGTTCCAACAATTGTTTTCTTGGTATTAGTTGTATTTGGTGGAAAAATCAATGGTTTATTCCCAATTCCTGTATTTGTTCCAATGCTTAATGTTATTATTGCTGCTATCTTATGTGTCATTTTCTGTAAAGAAGATTCTCAAAAGGTTAGTTCAAACTTAATAGATGGTTCAAGATTTATCTTAACAACATTATTTGGTGTTGGTATCTTCTTAGGATTTATTAACATGATTGGCTATTTAGGTACTTTCTCAGAATTGGCTGGATTAATCTCTAATGCTCCAGAATGGATCGTTATCTTCTTAGCTTGTTTATTAGGATTTGTAATTGCAATTCCTTCAGGTGCATTTGCTGCCGGAGTATTAACACTCATATTACCAACATTAGTCTTAATCCCTGGATTATCTCCAATAGCATTTGGTTTAATTGCTGTTTCAGTTGGTTTAGGTACTCAAATTAGTCCAGTACAAATTAACGTTGCTGCACTTAGTGAAGGATTCAAAATTTCAATATTTGAAGTTATAAAGGGGAACTCTAAGTTTGTTTTAATCACAGCATCCTTAGTTGGTGTCTTAGCCTTAATCGTTGGTATACTATAATTACTAGTTAAACAGTTCATTCATATAAGGAATCTTTTGTGATCATAAAGCATCTTTGCTTAAATCATTTTAAAAGATTCCTTTATATTTAAAAGAGGTAGAAATCATGGAAAAGAAGACGAAATCTATAGATTTAATCTATGATTTAAATGATAAACCAAAATCTAAAAAAGATTTAATCATATATACCTTACAGTGGATTATGATTATGTTTTATCCGGTTGTATGGGGTTATTCGATTGTTGGCTTAGGGTTAAATCTTACTGGTGATGAATTGGGACTTTACATGATAAGAGTTGTTTTTATGATTGGAGTTACTACTTTAGTCCAAGTCTCTTTTGGTCATAGGTTATCAATGATATCAGGACCAAATATTATTCCTTCTTTAGCGATTGTTGCTGCATTTGCTATTGGTGGAAAATCTTATGCACTTGCATCATTTAATGCGTATATCATTGCAGGGCTTATCGTTGCTATCTTAGGTTTTCTAGGTGTTTTTAGTAAATTAAGCAAGATTTGGACACCTTTAGTATCTGGATCGATGATTATGATGGTTGGTTTATCTACAAGTTCTGTTGGGATTAACCTAATATCTGGGGATAGTGCTAATTATGGTTTTTATGTCGGTATATTTTTAGCTATTTTTTGTGGCTACTTATCGATTAAAGGTAAAGGATTACTAGCAACTATACCTGTATTATTAACAATAGTGATTGGTTATTTAATCTTTATCATTACCGGAAACTTTAATTGGGCATTAGTTAGAAGTATGCCAGTCATAACACTTCCTAAATTATTTCCTTATGGTACAGCATTTCCACCACTTGATTTAATTATCGTGATGATTATCGTTAATATTTTTTCTGCGATCAACTTATATGGAAATGTTCAAGGATATTCAAGCATTATCGGTGCTAAACAAACGCCAAAAGATGAAAAAAGATACTTTTCATTTTTTGGGTTATTCGAAGGTGTTTTACCTTCAATCTTTGGTGTTTCAAGTCATGTAGCATATGGTGAAAATTTAGGATTTGTTTTACTCACTAAAGTTGCATCAAGAATCTTTATCATTATAGCGAGTATTGCATTTATCCTCATGAGTTTCTTTGGAAACATTGGTGGTATTATGGCAGCTATGCCAGCAGCTGTTGCTGGTGCAGTGCTTTTAGGGGTTGCATCCACTTTAATTGGTATTGGGGCAAAACAATGGATCACAAGTAAAACTTTTGAAACTAGAGAAATATTTATTGTTGGCTTTTCAATATTTCTAGCATATGGTTTAAGTGTATTATCTGATAGTTTTTATGACAGTATCCCAAGACTTGTGGGAACACTATTTAAAAATCCAGTGATTACAGTGATTATGATATCTGTATTATTAGAACAAGTTATTTTTAAAGAATTTAGAAAGGAATGATTCTATGAAAAACATGAGATCTTATGAAGCATTTTATGAAGAAAATAGAGAAAAAATGCTTGAAAAAGTAAATGAGGCATATGAGTATTTTAAAAAAACAAAAACGTATGCATTTCCAAGATGGTTATATGGTAATCCTATAGGGAAAACCATGACATTAGAAGTGGAAGATAATCCTACATTTGGTGAAACAGCATATATCGAAATGGATATGGCAAGAACAGCGTTTTTATCCATTGACATGCAAACAGATTTTTGTGGCAAAAAAGGATATGTAGATGTGATGGGATATGATCTATCGCTTACAGCTAAGGCCTTGGGTCCGATTAAAAATGCACTTGATGTTGTAAGAACAACCGAAATGAAGGTTGTTCATACAAGAGAAGGACATGATCCTGATTTATCAGATGCACCTTTTAATAAAATTCTTAGAAGTAAGATTATTGGTAAAGGTGTAGGAATTGGTGAAACTCCAGAAAATGGACTGGGAAGACTTCTAGTTCGTGGTGAGAAAAACTGGGATATCCATGAAAGTGTTTATCCAATAGCTGGTGAATATGTTGTTGATAAAGCAGGTAAAGGTGCTTTTGGTTCATCAACACTTCATATGTTGTTAAAAAATTTAGGTGTGACCCATTTAATCATTTCAGGGATTACCACTGATGTATGTGTACATACCATCATGCGTGAAGCTAATGATTATGGATATTGGTGTATTTTAATGAAAGATGGCACAGGAGCAACCGATCAAGGTAACCATGAAGCTGCGATTAAATCAGTTAAGATGCAAGGTGGCGTTTTTGGGAATGTTACTGACTCTAGTAAAGTGATTAAGGCAATCAAAGAAGCGATAAAGTGATATGACTATAAGAGGTGGATGTATGAAACAAAAATATGAAATCGAATCTATGAGTATAAGTGTATATATGCTCATCAAGAAATTTGGTGGTATGCTTTTTGGTATTCATAAACATTCACTTCATATCAAATTATCAGGAAAACTGATAACGATTGGACATGATATTTCTGAAGGTATGCATCACATTAAACTTAAAGAACCTTTGGATTTTAAGGATTATGATTTAAGAGCAGATACACATGTCTATTTATATAACGATATATTAAACATTGGTCCATTAGCCTTTGTTTTATCAGAAGCATCGATAAAAACATTTATACCTTATGAACATAACTATCAGTTAGATGATGAGATTGAAGATTTATCTCATCATTTAAATCATATGATAGAAAAAAAGATATCCAATCATATTATCCATAAATATAATCAAGTGGTTATGAATTTAGTTTTTGATCATGTTAATCAGTTTATAGAAAATCAAAGTTTAGAACATGCAATAAAACTATTAGGTTTAGGACCTGGTTTAACACCTTACGGGGATGATATTCTAGTTGGTTATATATTAGGTAAAAACAGTATAGGTCATCAGATTGATTGGATTGATGATCTGATAGACTTAGCAGATCAAAAAACAAATCATCTAAGTGCACAAAACATCAAAGATACATATGAGAAAATGTATCCAATGATTTACATTCAGATGATTGAAGATATATTTATACATAAAAAAATAGAACATGCCAAAAAACTGATGGAAATCGGTGATACCAGTGGTATTGGGATGCTTATTGGTTTTTTGCATGGCATAAAAGAAGGTGAACATAAAAATGAAAGATTATGAGATAGTTAAGAATGCTTATTACGATTCTGTAACTTTGATGAGTACGACAGTATCGATTAAAAAAGCACTCAATTTAAAAGATTTAGTCATGTTTATGGGTACGGATATGAACAAAGACATGATGGAGTCTGTTGGTCTTTATGACAAGAAGTTTGATGATGCTACACCAAATGATTTATTAATTGGTATTGAAATGCATGAGACTATTGATGGTTGGGTTGATCAAGTTTTAGATAAACTGAGCAACAAAACCAATCAAAATCAAGATCAATCTCAAACAGTGTTTAAAACAATTTCCCAAGCTAAACAAGCAAAAGATAGTAATATCGCAATCATCAGTGTGCCTGGCATTTATGCTGCAAATGAAGCATATAAGGCATTAGAAAATAACATGCATGTCATGTTATTTAGTGATAATGTGAGTGTTGAAGATGAAATTGGGTTAAAAGACTTAGCGATTAAAAAAGATTTATTAGTGATGGGTCCTGATTGCGGAACCGCAATCATTAATGGTATGGGTTTATGTTTTGCAAATCAAGTGTCAAAAGGACATATTGGATTGGTTGCTGCTAGTGGAACAGGACTTCAAGAAGTAACAGTCATCATTGATCGTTTTGGTGGTGGTATTAGCCAAGCTATAGGTGTTGGTGGTAGAGATCTATCAGAAGCTGTTGGTGGAAAGATGATGCTTAAGAGCATTGATGCTTTAAGTGAAGATGATGAAACAGAAGTGATTGTATTAATTTCTAAACCTCCACACAAATCAGTTTTAGATAAGATCTTAACAAAGATCAAAGATTTAAATAAACCAGTTGTTGTTTGTTTACTTGATGCAGTTGTAAATGAAAACATTAAGGATGTTCATTTTGTATCAACATTAACTGAAGCAGCACAAAAAGCATTAGAACTTGGTGGCTTTAAAACACCAGATTTAATGACGATTGATAAAGAAACAGAAACATTAATTGAAAAAGAACAACTATTAAAAGTTAAATCTCAAGATAAGATTAAAGGGTTATTTTGCGGTGGAACTTTAACTGCTGAGACATTAAGTGTCTTAAGAGGTAAAGTTCATGATATTATAAGCAATGTAGCTAAAAAGAAAGATGAAATCATGATCAATCCTATGGAAAGTCATGGACATAATTTAGTCGATTTAGGTGATGATGTTTTCACACAAGGAAAACCTCATCCAATGATTGAACCGATGATTAGACTTGATCGTATCATCCAAGAAGCAAAAAATCCAGAAACTTCAGTGATTCTTTTAGATTTTGAACTTGGATTAGGTTCACATGAAGATCCAGTAGGTGTAACGATTGAAACCATTGAAGAAGCCTTAGCTATCGCTAAAAAGGATAACAGACATTTAAGTTTTGTTGCTTATGTTTGTGGAACAAATAAAGATGCACAAAACTTAGAAAAATCTGAAGCAATGTTAAAAGAACATGGCGTTATTATCGCAAAAACAAATGCACATGCAGCGCTTATTGCATCTAAGATTGTAGGAGGTAAGTTATGAGTATATCAAAATTATTTAGTGAAACATTAAAAGTTGTTAATGTTGGATCTCCTAGTTTCAAAAAAGATTTTGAAACTCAAGGGCTTGATTATGTCCATCTAGAATGGAAACCACCTGCAAGTGGTGATTTAAAATTACTTTCTTTATTAAATCAAATTAGACCTTATAGTGAACAAATAGAAAAAGCTAATGAAGAAGTAGTATCTAAAATCAAAGCAGCAGAAGCAAAATTAGTAGCTGTTAAACAAGCTAAAGATGTTATACCAAATATGACTTCACATACTATCCTACATTCAGGTCCACCGATTGCCTTTGATAACATGGTAGGACCAATGCAAGGTGCAATTATAGGTGCCTTAATGTATGAAGGATTAGCAAAAGATGAAAAAGAAGCAACCCTTTTAGCTAAGTCTGGAAAAATAACATTTGATAGTGCTCATCACCATCAAGCTGTTGGACCAATGGCTGGTATTATATCTGCATCGATGCCAGTACATGTTTTATATAATGAAATCCATGGTAACTATAGCTATTGCACGATTAATGAAGGCTTAGGTAAAGTGCTTCGTTATGGTGCCAATAGTAATGAAGTACTTGATCGCTTAAAATTCATGGAAACAACAGTCATGCCTGTATTAAATGAAGCAGTAGAGCTTGCTAAGGGTATTGATATTAAATCAATCATCACCCAAGCGCTTCATATGGGGGATGAATGTCATAACAGAAATAAAGCATCTTCTGCGTTATTTTTAAGAGAAGTTGCTGGATATATTGTTCAAACAAGTTTTTCTGATGAAATGAAATCAGGCACATTAAACTTTATTAAAAATAATGAGCATTACTTTTTAAATCTATCGATGCCTTATTGTAAATTAGCACTAGATAGTGCAAGACATACACCATATTCAACAGTCGTTGTCGCAATGAGCCGTAATGGCGTTGATTTTGGTATACAACTTGCACATAGTGACAAATGGTTTACTGCACCAGCTAATTATGTCAAAGGGTTAATGTTCCCTGGATTTACTGAAGATGATGCAGCACCTGATATAGGTGATAGTGCGATTACTGAGACATGTGGTATTGGTGGGTTTGCGATGGGTGGTGCCCCTGCAATTGTTCAATTTGTAGGTGGTGTTGTTAAACAAGCTTATGATTACTCAAAAGAAATGCACGAAATCACAAGTGGAAAACATCAAGTCTTTACACTTCCACCTTTAGATTTCATGCCTACCGCTTTAGGTATCGATATCTTAAAGGTTGTAGAAACAAATATTTTACCAATTATTAATACGGGTATGGCACACAAGAAAGCTGGAGTCGGACAAGTTGGTGCTGGATTAGTTAATCCACCAATGGCTTGTTTCGAAAAGGCACTTGAAGATTATGCAAAAGGAGTTAAGTAAATGAGAATTGTAGTCGCTTTAGGTGGTAATGCACTTGGAGATAATCCAAGTGAGCAATTAGAATTAGTTAAACATGCAGCACAAAGTATCGTTGATTTAGCAGCAGATGGACATCAAGTTGCAGTGATTCATGGCAATGGTCCACAAGTTGGGATGATTCAAAATGCTTTTGAAACAGCACATGATAACAATGATAAAATACCTGGAATGCCACTTCCTGAATGTGGAGCCATGAGTCAAGGATATATTGGTTATCATCTACAAAATGCAGTGACCAATGCGTTATTAGAAAGAAATCTAGCAAAAAAAGTAGCAACCATTGTCACACAAACAATCGTAGATGAAAATGACCCAGCTTTTGAAAATCCAACAAAGCCAATTGGTCGTTTTCACACAAAAGACGAATCTGAACAAATGATTAAAGAACTTGGTGTTCGTATGGTTGAAGATTCTGGAAGAGGATATCGTATTGTTGTTCCTAGTCCAAAACCGATTGATTTTGTTGAAAAAGATGTGATTAAATCATTAATTGATAGTGGTGTAATCGTCATCGCATCAGGTGGCGGTGGTATACCAGTCATCAAAACGAATAAGATTACAGGTATAAGTGCAGTCATTGATAAAGACTTTAGTGGTGCTAAATTAGCTGAACTAATCGATGCAGATGTATTTATTATTTTAACTGGTGTTAAACGTGTTGCGATTAATTTTAATAAACCGAATGAAAAAGAATTTTCTAATATAAGTCTAGAAGATGCTAAACACTATATTAAACAAGGTGAATTTGGTAAAGGCAGTATGCAACCAAAAGTAGAGGCTGCCATTGCGTTTGTCAATAACAATCCTAAAGGTAAAGCAATTATTGCGTCTTTAGAAGAAGCATCTTTAGCCATTAAAGGTGAATCAGGAACTGTGATTGGTTAACATCTAAAAAAGATACGCTTAACGCTAAGTGTATCTTTTTATACTGATGATAATAGATGAGGATTGATAAAATGAAGATAAAATATTTTGTAAAAAGTGATTGGAACGGTTTTTTTGGACTGTTTACCAATAATTTAACGAACGTCTTAGTGATGGCAAGTTTATTAAGTGCAGTCGTTGGACTTCCTGGTAATATTGTCTATGGCAGAATATTACCAGCCGTTGGTTTTTCAATTTTAATATCATCTTTATATTATACGTTTATGGCAATCAAACTTGCTAAAAAAGAACATAGAGATGATGTGACTGCACTCCCTGCAGGCACAAGTGTTCCACACATGTTTTTAATTGTATTTTTAATTATAGGTCCAGTTTTCTGGGCGACAGGTAATGCTTATTTAGCATGGGCAGCTGGTCTGGTTTGGTCACTGCTTGAAGGAGTGATTGAATTATTAGGTAGTTTTATTGGACCAAAGGTTAGAAAGATAGTGCCTAGAGCTGCAATGCTTGGATCACTTGCTGGGGTTTCAATTACTTATATTGCATTAAACCCAGCATTTAGTGTGTTTGCAGTGCCTTATATAGGATTAGTTGCATTAGCGATTGTTTTACTTGGGTGGATTGGAAAGGTTAAAATGCCGTTTAATATCCCTGTAGGACTTGTGGCTATTATCGTTGGTGTGGCTATTGGCTGGATCAGTGGACTGATGGATGGTGCTGTTTTAGTGGATAGTTTAAGCAATATTAACATGGGTATTCCTATACCAAGTGTAAGTAGATATATCGATGGTTTTGAAGAGGCATTACCGTTTTTATTTAGTGCCATTCCTTTAGGTATCTATAATTTCTTTGAAACGATTGATAATTGTGAATCAGCAGCTGTTGCTGGTGATCACTATTCAACTAAAGAAGCGATGATTGCTGATGGTACAACGACCATCATCGGCTCTCTTTTTGGTAATCCTTTTCCTACAGCTATATTTATTGGACATCCAGGATGGAAAGAAGCAGGTGCTAGAATTGGTTATTCCTTTTTAACAGGTATATATATATTTTTATTAACAGTATTTGGCTTATTTTCTGTTTTACTCATCGTCATCCCTGTTGTCGCAATCCTTCCAATCTTACTTTATATTGGTATTGTCATTACTACACAAGCATTTACGAGTGTTAAACATAAATATGCACCAGCTGTAGTGCTTGCAATCATCCCTGCACTAGCAGATTGGACAAAGAATGCTGTAGATATTGCCTTAGGCACTTTAAACAGTTCTGCAGGCGATATCGGTTATAATATATTAGAAGTTGCAGGTTTAAACTATTACGGGATGATGGGACTTGGTGCTGGAAGTATCATTGTCGGTATTATTTTAGGGTCTATTGCTGTTTATGTGATTGATCATAAGTTTATGTATGCAACGATCGTTTCATTGCTTGCGGCATTATTATCATTTTTTGGCATTGTTCACGGAACAACCGTAGGTATCAATATGAACGAGGGCATGACCATTGGCTATATTTTTATGGCACTTATATTTTTTGGTTATGACATCTATTATAAAAAGAAGGGAGTTTCAATGGATGAGGAAGTATCAAGTTGAAGCAAAACCATTTACATTTGATTTTGATTTAGAAAAAACAGCACTTGTTATTATTGATATGCAAAGAGATTTTTGTGAGTTTGGAGGATTTGGTGAAGCGTTGGGTAATGATATTACTCCAACAAAATCAATCATTCCAACGGTTAGAAAAATCCTTGATCAAGCAAGAGAAAAAGACATGTTTATCATCCATACAAGAGAAGGTCATCGACCTGATCTAAGTGATGTTCCAGCTGCGAAAAAAAGAAGATCATCTGCAATTGGTGAACAAGGACCGATGGGAAGAATCTTAATCCGCGGAGAATATGGGCATGATATTGTTGATGAGTTAAAACCTTTAGATGCTGAGGTAGTTATTGATAAACCAGGAAAAGGTGCTTTTTATCAAACGGATTTACATATCATCTTACAAAATAAAGGTATTGAAAGTTTAATCTTTTGTGGTGTAACGACACATGTATGTGTCCATACAACCATCAGAGAAGCAAACGATAGAGGTTATGAGTGCTTAATGATTGAAGATGGAACTGCAGCTTTTGATCCTAAAGATCAAGAAGCAGCCATTCGCATGATTAACCAACAAGGTGGTATCTTTGGTTGGACGACAACTTCAGATAAACTGCTTGAGAAACTAAAATAAAAGGAGGTCATCATGGGATTACATGTATTTAAACATCCATTAATGAAACATAAAATGACTATCATTCGTGATAAAAATTGTTCAACCAAAATGTTTAGAGAAGTGGTTGAAGAGTTAAGTGCACTGATGGTTTATGAAGTGAGTAGAGATTTCGAATTAAAAACAATTGATATCGAAACACCTATTTGTAAAACAAAAGGTTATGAAATTGTTAAAGATATTGTTTTAGTACCGATTTTAAGAGCTGGTTTAGGAATGACTCAAGGCATTCAAAACTTGATACCAAGTGTTAAAATAGCACATGTTGGAATGTATCGTGACCACGATACACTTGAACCTAATGTTTATTATGCAAAATATCCACAAACCATTAAAGATAGCAAATGCTTTATTTTAGATCCTTTGCTTGCAACTGGTGGAAGTGTATCTAAAGCTATAGAGTTTTTAGTTAAACAAGGTATAACAGATATTACTGTATTATCAATCATCGGTGTTCAAACAGGTGTAGATCGAATATTAAAAACATATCCAAATGTTGAAATCTATTTAATAAATTTAGATGAAAAGTTAAATGAAGATGCTTATATTATTCCAGGATTAGGTGATGCTGGAGATCGATTATTTGGGACTAAATAAAAATGCATAAGAAGGTGAATAAAGATGAATAGTCATATCGACAAAGGCATGAGATTAGCAATTGAAAAAGCAGAAGAAACCATGAATAAAGATTTGGGTGGACCTTTTGGTGCATCTGTTATTAGTAAAAGTGGTGAAGTGATATCAGTCTCTTCAAATTCTGTATTGGGTGATCACGATCCTACTGCACATGCAGAAATCAACGCAATTAGAAAAGCATGTCAAGTATTAAAAACACATGATTTAACAGATTATATATTAGTAACGACTTCATACCCATGCCCAATGTGTTTAGGTGCAATCATGTGGTCTAACATTAAAGAAGTGATTTATGGTTGTCGTTTAGATGATGCTAAGGGGATTGGGTTTAGAGATGACCTTATGTATGATTTTATTAAGATGGATATGAAAAACAAAGATATCTTAGTATTAGAAGAGGTACAAAGAAATTCTTGTTTAAAATTATTTAAATCATATCATGAACAAAATAAAACTTTATATTAATTTTTATAGATGAAAAAATAGAAATGTTTAAACAAAGCCATCATTTGATGGCTTTTTTTCATATTACAACCGTTTTCATTACTCGTTTCCTTTACAAACTGACAACCTCTTGAAATAATATGAGTTGTGAGAAAAAGGAGAGATACGATGAAAAGACTATTATAAATATTTACAGTATTGCTTGCAGGATTATCACTTGGGTTGCGTAACCTATTTTAATACAATTGCGCCCCCTCATCAATAATCTATGCACTCCTATAAAAAGGTTGCTTGCCACAATATTATCCTTTAATAGAGTTACATTCACTTGTGCTGAGTTAAGTGTTCAAAATTAAATGTGTGAAATACGCTACACAATCCAATCTATTTAAGTATGATATGTTTAAAATACTGTTCTTGGAACATTATTAGCTGTTCTATCTCTTCATTGCTATAAGACTGATTATCAGGAACTATTATTAACTTATCATCATCTTCTTCTAGTCGTCTTATAACAGCAATACATTTCCCTTTATACTCTTTAATTGGATAATCTATTCCCAACACATAACAATCTAGCTCATCCCCATCACCACTTACAGTATCAGGAACAAATCCATAATTAACCTTATATACAATATCAGAACGCTTTGGATGTACTGATCCTAATGGTCTGTCTATTGAAACACTTACAATCTTTCCAATATATTTTTTTGAGTTCATAAACTACTCCTCCTAGCTTTTAAGCATTTTTATCTAAAGGTTTGTCCTGTATTACCCTTTGTCTTGTCATTATGGATTTTATCACTGTTTTTGATAACCTCTAGACTAACTTTACTACAACCGATGCTAAAAGTTCATTTTATTTATCTAGCTTAGATAACAACTCTGGTATATTTACTGTAGCAATGTCATAAATGATATTTAGTCTAATACCTTCGTATTCATGTGATATCATATTTCTTAAGCCAATAATGCTTGGCCAATGAATAGAAGGATGATTTTGTTTTGTCTCATCTGAAAGTTTCTTCGCTGTTTCACCAATTTGTTCTAGATTTAATATAACTGCATCGACTTTCTCGTCGTTGTTCTCAAAGTCTTTGAATGTATGAACTTCTTCTATATATCTGCATATTTTCTTTGCATACTTAATAATACGATCAATATATATCTTATCTTTCATAAATCAATACTCCTGTCTTTTTAATATCTTCATCTATTTTCGAATGTTCTTGAATTGTTTTATTACTTAGAACTTCCACTTTTTTCTTTAAATTTTCTCTTAGTTGTTCAACGAATTCAAAATACTCTAATCCGTATAAATCAGATTCCATATATAAATCAATATCACTATTTGCTGTAGCTTGCCCTTTGACATAAGAGCCAAACAAATATATACGTTTAATACCATATTTTTCTGCAATTTTAACAACACCTTTTTTAATAGTCAAAAATGATAAAATACCAGTTGACTCATCAACAACCATTTGTTGTTCATTCGATTCCCTTAATATTCTATCTATCAATAAGTTAAGTGTCCATTCACTTGGTGTTCTAGTTTCTTGTTCCCAGTTTCTTATGGTATTTACTGGAATACCAATCAAGTTAGATATTTCTAATTGTGTAAGCCCAAGATTCTCTCTTATTGCTTTTAGTGATTGATTCATATAAATCACCTCCACTTATATTATATACCCCATTGAAGTAGTTGTCAACTGTTTAATACCTCATTGGGATATGTAATTTCACTTGTAATCGTGTAACTAGAGAGCAAATCGTGTAAATTTACTTGTAATCGTGTATATCAAAGGCATATCGTGTAAACTGACCTGTAATCGTGTAAACGTTATTCCTAATAACGATTTTGATACTTATTTTTGTCTATTTTTAGTACCAAAATATACTCACTTAAATGATAAAAAGCCCTTATTAAAGCAAAAAAGGCCTGATAACTCAGGCGATTAGTAAATCGCATTTGTATCAAACCAATGCTTGTTATATGG